>Ga0080006_1256608_pt1 | contig 88392 bp, 72 predicted proteins | sample RS3BMetagenome_FD_69209 | JGI IMG/M metagenome (GOLD analysis project Ga0080006, IMG submission 69209) | Ferric oxide microbial mat and aquatic microbial communities from Rainbow Spring, Yellowstone National Park, USA - RS3B (SPADES... ... | reverse complement strand
GACGCCCAGGTCCGGGTCAACGCCGGGGGGTGACCGGCCGTCTGTGTCGGCCGGTCGCCGTCGGCGTGCGCGGCTTACGGGGGAGGACCGATCATGGAGAGGGACGACCCGAGGGGTGCCGCGGCAGGCCCTGCGCCGGTCGCAACACCGCCGGGTGAATGCGCGGAGCGGCCGAGGCGCGCTGGGGCAGCGCCACTGCGGCCGCCGCTGGCATCGATCACGGGAGCGGAGCGTTGTGGGGGCGGGCCGGCGCGGCGTGCGGATCCCCCGGTCCGGGCACCTGCGGGCGCCGGAGTCGGAGGCGCGCGAGGCACGGCCGGCGGTCGGATACTGAAGGACCGAATGGAGATAGTCCGGGCCGCCCTTTCCGCGCCGGTTCATCGCGAGTGGCGGGCGGTGTACACCGCGGCCCTGGTGACCTGGATCGGGGAGTCGGCGTTCTTCCTCATCGGTCGCATCGGCCCCCTGGTGTCTGACATGGCGTCATACTGGGCGGCGGGAACGGACGACATGCGGACGCACGTCCTGGGCAGCTATTGGCCGCCCCTGTATCCCCTGTTGACCGTCCCCTTCCATGACTGGGGCGGACCTGCAGCCCGGATGTGCGGCCCGGAGCCGCCTTGGGCCGGCCGCACCCACGGAGCGGTGCCGCCTGGGCCGCGGGGGAGGGACGGCCGGAGTGCAGCCCAACGCTGGCACGACCCTCCCCGTCCGCCGACGTCCTTGGTGCCGGCCCGGCGTCCCGGGGTCCGCGCGCCACGAAGTCGCCATCGCCCTGCGCCGGCCCGGTGTGCGGCCACCGCAGGGTTCCGGCCGGCCGGCGTACCTGTATCCAAGGGACCGGCGGCGTGGCCGCTCCGTAACTCCTCAGCACCCTGGCGAAGCCGTGGGGTTGTACGGCTCGAAGCAGGCCTGGTCGGGAGAACGCCGCCGGTGGGCGGATGCAGGAAATGCTACTGCCCCAACGGCGGCGACCCGGCCGGGAAGGTCCACGTACACTCGCGTGACGATGCGGCCGAGGGGGCCGCCGCGCCTGTCGGAGCGGTATACCGATTGGTGGCGGAACGGCGGCACGGGGTGTGACGGTTCCCGCAGGTGACCGGAACCGTAACTCCTCAGCACCCCCGAGGCGGGGCTGTTGAGGAGTTACGCCGCCCCGATGCCGCCATCCCGTGCGTGGTCGCCCACGCCGAGGGGGGAGCCGCATGAGCCCGGGGCCGGACGCGGGGGACGCCCTGTCGCTCCCGGTGTCCACCGTGCTGCCCGCCCGGCGGACAGCGGAGCCCGATGCCGGGGCCGAGGGGGGCCTGTCCGGGGCTGCCTTCGCCGCCGCCGTCGCCGCGCGTGACGAGGAGTCCGTGGCCGTCGCGGTCCGGCACCACCTCCCTCGCCTCGCCCGTTACCTGCTGCGGCTCGGGGGGGATCCGGGGCTCGCGGAGGACATCGCCCAGGAGAGCCTGCTGCGAGCGGTGTTGGCCTGCCGGCGGGGGAGGCCGCCCGTCCAGTTGGGACCCTGGCTCTATGCCGTGGCCACCAACCTCTGGCGGGACGCCGCCCGTTCGGCGGAGCGCCGCCATACCACGGTCGGGCTGCCGGCGGATGTCCCGGGCGGTGGCGACCCGGCGGCCGGGATCGCGGAGGCCGAGGTGCTGCGCTCCGCCCTCGGCCGCCTGCCGCGGGAACTGCGCGCGGTGCTGGTGCTGCACTTCTACGAGGGATTGCTGCTGCGGGAGATCGCCGCCGTGACGGGAGCGCCGCTCGGCACGGTCAAGTGGCGGATGTTCACGGCGCTGCGCCGGATGCGCGGGCTGCTGGGGCCGACCTCCGACCGGCCCGGGGAGGGAGAGGCATGAGGCGAGGGGATGCGGCCGTGGCCGGCGCACTGCGTCGCGATGCCGCGCGCGCGGGGGAGGGGACGCCGCTGCCGGCAGCGGCTGTGGAGCGTGGCGTCGCGGTATGCCTGAAGGCCATGGGACCCGGGGGGCCGGCGCCGGCGGGGGAGTTCGGCCTCTGGTGGGCCGTGTTCGGGGCGCAGTGGCGTCTCTTCTCATCGTCCATCCGCTGGGCCGCCGCGCTGGTGCTCCTGCTGGGCGTGGCGCTCGCGCTGCTCGCGCCGGGGTCCGCGGCGACGATGCTGGACTTCGCCGCCCCCGCCGCCGCGGCGGGGGGCGTCCTGGCGGCCTTCGGCGGCGCGCGGCGGGCGTCGCTGGAGGTGGAACTGGCCTGTGCGGTACGTCCCTATGAACTCCTGCTGGCGCGGCTGATCCTGGTGGTGGGGTGCGACCTGGCCCTTGCCCTGGCCGCCAGCGTGGTCCTGTCGGCGGCGGGGCACGGCGGCGCCGCCCTCCATCTGGTGCTCACCTGGCTCGGCCCGCTGCTGCTCCTGGCCGGCCTCAACCTCGCGGTGTCGCTGCGCTGGGGGGCCGCGGCGGCGGGAGTCGCCGGCGGGGCCCTCTGGATGGTCTCCGTCACCGCCGCGACGCGGGTCGCGACCTCCCCCGGCCTCGCGTGGTGTGTCCCACCGCGCATGCCCACACCCGAACTCCTCGCCCTGGCCGCCACCGGGGTCCTGCTCCTCGTCTGGACGGTCGCCCGCGGCGCCCCGTGGCTCGCGCCGCGGGGGGACCAGGCGTGAACCTGCGCGCCCGCGCGCTCGGTAAGCGATTGGGGCGCCGCTGGGCCCTGCGCGACTGCACGTTCGACGTCCGTGCGGGGACCTGGCTCGGCGTGCTCGGTCCCAACGGCGCGGGGAAGACGACACTTCTGCGCCTCTTGGCCACGGTGCTCACGCCGGACGAAGGCGTCCTCTACTGGCGCGGCGTGCCGGTGGGACAGGGCGCGGACCTGCGGCGGACCCTCGGCTACCTGCCGCAGACCTTCGCCGCACCCCCGCTGCCGACGGTGGCGGAGGGGCTTGCCTACCTGGCGGCCCTGAAGGGGATTCCGGTGACCGGTCAGGCCGCCGCCTGCGCGCGCGCCCTGCGCTGGGCGGGCGTCGACCACGTGGCGGGGGAGCGGCCCGATCGGCTCTCCGCCGGCACCTTGCGCCGCGTCGGTCTGGCCCAGGCGGTGCTCGGCGCCCCAGCGGTCCTCGTGCTGGACGAGCCGGAGGTCGGCGTCGACCCCGCCCGCCGCCACACCCTGTGCGGGCGCCTCCGTGCCATCGCGGCGGAGGGGCGCATCGTCCTGACCGCCGCCCACGACCCGGAGTTCCTCGAATCGGCCGATGCCGTGCTTTTGTTGGACGGGGGCCGCGCCGAAGGTCCCGTCGCCGTCGAGGACTTCCGGCGCACGGCGGAGGGGCGGATGTGGGCGGTGGATGCCGGCACTGCCCGGGGAGGGACACGCCCGGTCGGCGCGGGGGCCACGCGCCACCTTGTGGGCGGGCGGCCGGGGGAGCCGCCCTGCCCGGGCGCCGTTCGCGCGGTGCCCACGCTGGCCGCCGCCTACACCCTGTGGCGACTGGAGAAGTCGGGGGCGCGGCCACACTGACCCGTGACCCAGCGCACGGCGTTCCCGTGCGCTGGAGCCGCGCGGGAGCGGAGCCGGGGCGGCGCGGCGGGGGGATGGCGCCCCGCCGCCTTGCAACGGCCGGTGTCCGCTCGGCGACCGAAGGGGCAGACCTGCGGAGGCGACCGCTTTGACCTCACTATCGGACGCGGGCGAGCTCGCCGGGGGATCGGAGGGAATAGAGACAGGAGCCCGCGCCCCTAGACCGGACCGGCCGCCCGCAACGCACGGGGGTGGCAGCGGATGAGGTCCGCCGTCCTCGCCACGCCGTCCCACTGGTCGCCTGGGCCCTCGTAGACGACCGTGTAGGCGCCGTCGAAGTCGGCGTCGGCGGCGATGTCCAGGAGGCGCCCGAAATCCGCGGCGTCGAGCTGGCCGTCCCGGTCGCACTCGGCCTTGGCGTGGGCCGAACGCGCATAGGGGAAGATCGCCGCCAGCGAGGCCGCCCGGCTGGCCTTGGGGAAGTTGCCGAAGTCCGCCGTCAGATGTACCTGGCCCTCCAGGCGCCGGCAGATGCCGATGCAGACCTCCGCCGTGGAGCAGAGGCGGCGGAAGTTCTCCGTGAGGAGGCCGACGCCCACCTCGCGTCCGGTGTCGGCCAAGGCGCCGAGGGCGGAGACGGCGCGATCCACCGCGGCCGGGTCGTCGGGACTCCCCTCGCCCCCCACCACACGGACATGCCGTGCCCCGAGGGCGGAGGCGAGGCCGATCCATTCCGACACGTACCGTTGATCCGCGTCGCGCCGCCGGGGGTCGGCGGAACTCAGGTCGCCGTAGTCCACCAGGAGGCTCCACAGCACCACCCCGGCCTCGTCGAAGGCCTGCCGCACCTCCGCGGCGTAGGCGGGCTGCAGGGACTCCGGTGCAGGCAGGTGGAAGTGCCCGAGTTCACAGGCCTGAAGTCCCATGGCCCTGAGCCGCCCGGGGAGCGCGAGGAGCGGCAGCGTCTGTGGGCGGTCCTCCGCCTGCGAGACCGGGCGCTGCGCCGACGGATCCCACTTCGTCCAACGCAGCGGGCCGAGGTGACGGTTGAGCGCCCACGTCGACACCGAAAGCAGGGCCATGTTGGGGCAACCTCCTTCGGGGGCCGCCGTGTCGGCGGGCCACCCGGCGGGGACGGGAATCGCGGCGAGGGGACCGGCGCCCGGTCGGGCGCCATCTTGGGCCGCGGACCCGGGCACCGACCACCAGCGCGGGCCGGGGCCTGCTCGGCCCTCCGGCGGCGGCACGGCCCGCCGGTCGGGTGGAGGGGTGGACATGCGGCGCCAATTGGATTCGCCGCCGCCCACCTGATGCCTACCGCCGCTGGGCAAGGAACTCTTCCAGGGTGGCGGCGGCGGCCAGCAACTCCCCTTCGGCGAAGGGTGCGGCCGCAAGCTGCAGCCCGACGGGCAGGCCTTCAGGCGTCCGGCCGCAGGGGAGCGACAGCGCCGGCCAGCCCACGACGTTGAACGGGGCGCAGAAGCGCAGGAGCGCCAGGCCCTCTGCCGCCGGGGCCCCGATCAAGGGCGGGGTGGTAGGCAGCGTCGGTGTGGCGACCAGGTGGACGCCGCGGGGTCCGGAGAGCACCGCCGCGTAGAGGCGGCCGAGAAGGCCCCGGAGGCGTTGGGCCTGCAGATAGGCCTCCGCGGAGACGTAGATGCCGGCGAGGAGGCGCCCGCGCACCTGGCGGCCGTACCGCTCCGGGGTGGAGCGCAGATGGGGGGCGTGCCAGGCGGCGGACTCCGGGAGCGCGATCAGTCGGTTGACCGCCGTGGCGAAATCGGCGGATCCCAGGTCCACCGGCACGACCGCTGCCCCGAGGGCGCGGCAGGCCTCCAGCGCGTGCAGGAAGGCCGCGCGTACGACCGGCGCGGTGGGGACGCCCCCCGTCGCCGCCGCGGCAGGGCCGGCCTCCTCCAGCCAGGACCACGGGACCCCGATACGCACACCGCGGAGACCGTCTGCACGGGGCAGGCCGAGCCCCGGGGCCGCGGGCGGCGCGGGCCGGCGCAGGGTGGACGGATCCCCCGGCTCGGGACCGGCCATCGCGGAAAAGAGCAGCGCGGCGTCCCGCACCGTGCCGGCGAGGGGCCCCACATGGTCGAGCGACCAGGACAGGGCGAAGACCCCGGTGCGGCTGACCCGGCCGTAGGTGGGCTTGAGGCCGACCACGCCGCAGCAGGCCGCCGGGATGCGGATGGAGCCCCCGGTATCGCTGCCAAGGGCCGCCGAGGCCAGTCCCGCGGCGACCGCCGCCGCGCTGCCCCCGCTGCTGCCGCCGGTGATGCGGGCCGGGTCGTGGGGGTTTCTCGCCGGGCCGAAGCGTTCGTTCTCGTTGGTCGTCCCGGCGGCGAACTCGTGCGTGTTCGTCTTGCCGAGGCAGAGCGCGCCGGCGGCGCGCAGCCGGGCCCAGCAGCCGGCGTCGCGGCTCGGCACGTGGCCCTCGCGCTGCGCCGAGCCCCCGGTGGTGCGCAGCCCGTCGGTCTCGATGATGTCCTTGACCGCGATGCACGCCCCGAGGAGGGGGGCGGGCACCTGTGCCGGCCGGGGCAGCGCCTGCGCGTGCTCGGGCGGGCAGACGGTCAGAAAGGCGTTCAGCGCCGCGTTGCGGGCCTCGATGCGCGCGCGGTAGGCGGCGGCGGTGTCCCGCGGATCGGCCCCCGCCGCCGCGGCGGCCAGGTCGGCCCGCAGGTCCCCGGTCCCGGCGGCAAGGCCGGGGAGCGGTGCGGCGCCGGCCCGCGCGTCGGCCGCCGGGGGCTGCGGCCAGGGGGTGGCCGGGGCGTCCGCGAACGGGAGGGAGGGATCGAAGTACACAGCCGGTTCGAGGTCCCATGCCCGGGCTTCGGGGGCGGCGGCCGCCGGTAGGAGCGGGAGGATGCCGGCTGCGGCCCGGAGGAGATCCTCCTCGGCGGGTGCTGCGTCGACCCCGGCCAGCGCGCGGAGGGTTCGGAGCTCGGCCGCGAGTACGGTGGGGTCCGCGGGTGGGGGTTGGGCGGGCATGGACGGCCTCCCCTGGCGGGCGGGTGCGGGAGCGGCGGCACCCCGGTCCCGGGACGGGCCGCCCCCCGGACGGGGTGCGGTGCCGTACGGTTCCATTATGCGTGCCCGAGGGCGGCGAAACAATCGCACGGGGATGGGGGCGCCGGGAGGATGGCTGCAGGGCGGAACTGGATTCGGCCCCTGGAAGGATGGGCGGAGGAGCGCCTCGCGCATGTCCTGGAGGCGAACGCGCAGCGCTGGCTGGACGGCTGGATGCGGTCGGCGGCCGGCCGCCGGATGCTGGCCGCGGCGTTCGCCGACGTGGCGGCCGACGCGATCGCGCCCTCCGCGGACGGCGGCTCGTCGCTGCTGGAGGACGTGCTGGTGGGCGTCGTTGCCCGGATGGGCCGGGACGGGGCGATCCGCGGCCGGCTCCTGGCGGCGCTGGGGGCGCCGGACGAGGCGGGGGCGCCGGGTGCCCTGGAGGGGGACGGGATGGGAGCCGCGACCCGGCGGGCGGCAGAGTCTTGAGCGGGTGGCGGGGACCGACCCGCCGGGCGGCGCCCCCCGGGGATGCAGCGGCCGCCGGGCGGCACAGCGCCCGCGCCACCCCGGGCGGGGCCGCTGTGCCACGCCCGGCACGGTCGGCCGGGCCCGCTCAGACGCAGAAGGCGAAGGACCCCAGCAGGACCACCGGCCCCGTCAGCGTCGCCGTGAAGGGTGGCTCGGCGGAGAGGGCGACCTCGCTGAGCGGCGCCGGGACCAACGGGCCGATGCCTCCGGCGTAGGTACCCCCCGGTCCGGCGCCCGAACCTTGGAGCGTGATGCCCAGGCGGAGGGTGCCGCCGCCGAAGACCCAGGCGACGTAGCGGGTGAACCCGCCACCGAGGCTGGACGGCTGGGGCAGTCCCGAGGCGACCACGGTGAACTCCTCTTGATTGGCGCCCACGCCGAGCCCGAGCACGCCCAGGGCGGCCGGCACCCGGCCTGTGGACTGTAGCTTCACGCAGCACCCCGGAGGCGCCACCACCGAGACCCCGACGCGGCGGACGAAGGACTGCGACATGGGAGTGATCCCCCCTCGGGCGGGCGTTGAACCTGAATTTCGCAAAGATCCGACTCGGGCCTTGAGCCACAAGCGCGCCGACCGATCGTCCCGGCCCGAGCGGTCGTTGGGGGCGGCCCGGCAGCCGCAACGGGCCGTTGGGCGTGCGCGATCCATTGCGAGATTCAGGTTGAAAGCGGGTCGAACCCGGGGTGGCCTGCACCGGCGGGGACCGGCGTCCCCCGCCGAGGGTCGCCGGAGGGACGCATCGTCACCGCCGGGGGGGGGGGAGACAGCCGACACCGCACGCCTGCACCCCAGGTCCCCCCCCGTCGCCCACCGGCTTGCGCCCTCCAGTCGCCTCGGGTCTGCGACCTCGTCTGGATCCATCCAAAGCACCTCAGCCTCCGGCTGATCTCGCCGGCTTCTGCCGCCGGGGCCGGCTCGACCCAGGTGTCCCTGCGGCGCTCCCATACGGTTCCGCTGTCCGGCAGCCGCACCCGGCCCCCGGGGTCGCTCCGGGTGCTTGGCTCCCAGCCCTCCCGCCCTTCAGGCTTCAAGGGGCGTGGCAACCGCGGCCCCGCCAAAGAGCACCCTTGCCAGCGGCCAGAAGGGCCGGCAGCACCCCCGCCCGGCGCTGGGCGCGTCCTTGGGGGCCTTGAGGGACAAGGGACCGGAGCCTGAGGGTGCCGCGAAACGCGACTTCGGCCGCACCCTCCTAGTGGCAGTTGGAGAGGCTTCCCTGTAGCACCACCGGTCCGACCGCGCCCACAAGCGTGCCGGGGAAGACCAACACGCTGGTGGCGGCGGGCAGCGACTGCGTGATGCCCGAGGTGCCGCCGGCATACACCGTCTGGGGCGAGGACGCCGCCAGCCCGAGCGCGAAGCTGATCGACGGGCCCTGTGGCGGGACGAAGCGGGCGAAGTAGGTGTCGAAGGGCCCGAAGGTGGCGGGGGGCGGCAGGTTGATCGCCCCGACCAGCAGGGTCGTCCCGCCGATGGCCGGGGACGGGCTGACCAGGGCAGTCCCGGAGGCCCCCCCCGGGGCGACGGGGGTCGGGGTGAGCACCAGGCAGCAGGCCGCCGCCGCCACCGGGACGCAGAGGAGCTGTCCGGTGGTGATGAGTTGCGGGTTCGCGGTCACCAGCGCATCGAGCGTGATGCCGAAAGACGCCGCGATCGATTGCAGGGTGTCCCCGGAACGTACCGTGTACAGTTGCCCGCCGGTGCAGGCCGGCGGCGGAGGGGGCGCATTGACGCTCACGACTCCCATCCTCCCGTGGCGTTCGCGCGCTGGCCGCGGGCGACGCCTCTGGAATGGGAATATGCGGACGGGCCGCGGCGCGTGCACGGCGGGCGAAGTCCGCCGTCGACCGTGGCCGGACAGGGATGGCTGCGTTCGGGTCGATGCGGCGGTAACTACGACTACCCTCAGGACGTGTGGCGGCGCGGCCGAGCCCGTCGCGGCGCCCGTCGGCGCACTGCGCCGCACCGTCGTGCGCCCGCGCCCGCCGTCACGCCACACCCGGCGGCAGGTGCGCCCCGCTCCGACGCGAACCGCTATCGCCCATGAAGCGCTATACACTCGCCGATTTTGCACGTCCCGACGAGGGTCTGCCGCACGTGGCCGCACGCCTGATCCCGGGCGCGCGCCTCTGCCAGGGGGGGCTCAGCTTCCACCGGGCGGGGGAGCGCACGCACGATAGCGAGGGTCGCCACACGCACGACGACCACGAAGTGTTCGTCATCATGCAGGGGCGGGGCTGGATCGAGATCGAGGGCCGCCGCGAGCCGATCGCGGCGGGGGACGTGCTGGTGATCGAACCGGGTGAGGACCACCACGTCCTCGGCGATGCCGGGCATCCCGTGGTCAATCTCTGGTTCCACGCCAGTGCCGCCGGCCATCCCAACCAGGCGGCGGCCTCACCCGCGTAGAGCGGCGTGGCGTCCCCCCGCTTCGGCCGCCGCCCCCTCCCGGGCGATGCGGCCTGGCAGACGGCCCCCTCCGCGAGCCCGCGGTTTCCCGGCGCTTCCGGCCCCAAGGCCCGGGGGCTCCGGTCCGGCGGGGCGGCCGAACCGGAGCCCCCCCCTGCCGGTCCGGTGCGGCGCTTCCCACGGGCCGGTTCGCCGGCGGAGGCGCCCCCCACCGGCGGTGCCCCCTTCATCCGGGCCCAAGCCGTGCGGCTTCTCCACCGGAGCCCGATGGTCGCTCCCCCCGGGCGGCCGGCCCCGGCGGGCCCCCCGCCCGGGCTTGCCGTGGCGCCCTCCGTCCGCCGCTCCCTATCGGCAGCCTCAATCCGACTCCAGCAGGAGCGATGCCGGCAGGCTGCTCCCGCTGGGCGGCATCCACTCCACGTGCAGGTTGACCGGTGTCTCCGCGGTGAGGGCGTAGCGCCCCAGCAGGATGCCCGAGGTGGGACTGGGCGAGAATCCGCCGTCGGAGGGCATGTCCACCACCGTGCCGGGCACGAAGCCCACGCCGAGGAGGGCCGCGCCGGCGAAGGCGCCCCCCAGCGGGTCGAACACGGCCGCCATGTGCTCGTCCCGGCCGGCCGTGACGGTGACGTGCATGTTGTAGAGCACGCCGTAGTTGCCGTAGTCCTCGGTCGGCACGCCGTCGACGGCGGAGAAGCCCCGCAGGTAGGAGATCGGCGAGGCGACCTGCACGTACTGCATCCCGCCGTCGCCCTGGGCCGTGAGGCTGAAGTCCGCGTGGCGGAAGGTGCCGCGACCGATGAAGCCCGTGGGCGACGGCGTGGCCGGCAGCACCGCGAGCCCGGAGATGTCGGCCGCCGGCTGCCTCTGGGCTACGATCGACACCAGCACGTTTCCATCGGCGGTGGCGTCGAGGATGCCCGTGACGTTCTGCCCGGGCTGCGCGGTCTGCGGGGCCGCCGCCGGATCGAGGAAGGCCGTCCGCCCCGGCGCCAAGGTCAGTGTGCCGCCGCCGGCGGAGCCCATCCACGCGTGCTGCGCCGCCTGACCGTTGGCGAGCACCGCCTCGGACGGCCCGGCCTCCCCGACCCGCCCGAGGCGGATGTGCACGGGCCGTTCCCCGCGGTTGGTCGCCAGCACGCTGAAGGCCAGGGGCCCGGCCGATCCGTCGACGTGGTCGAAGAACACGCGGAAGGCTCCGGAGACCGTATCCTGGTAGAGGATGCCGGGTCCCGGCACGACCTCGGGGTCGTCGCTGAACAGGAGCGTCGGCCCGCCGCGCTGCACGAACGCATGGACGCGCTGCGCCCCGAGCAGCGGGTCGCTGAGGTAGGAGACGATCGATCCCGGGCCCGGTTCCCTGGTCCCCGCGGCCCGCACCGGCCCGGCCGCGGCCAACACCCCCGCCACGGCCACGACCGCCGCCCACGCCCTGGCGCCCCGCATCGGCCAGCCTCCCCGCGGCCGGAGGTCCCACCCCGGCCGCCGTGTCCCTCGCGACCCGCTCCCCGTTCCGGCGTCGGGCCTCCCCGCGCCCCCGCGCCGGAGGCGGCGGCGCCTCGACAGCATCTACCGACTTGCGACCGCGTCTGGCACGCCACGACCACCGGAGGGCTTGGACGCCGGGCGGTGGCCGAAGGTTCCACGCTTCCTGCATCGTCGTCGCGGGGGCGCGAACGCACCCCCAAGCCCCGTGTGGGCGCCGCCAGACCCACCGCCGGTGTCGGCGTCTCGCCGGAGAAGTCTTGAAGGACCAGGGGCCGGAGCCTCCGGCCGGGCCGCGCGCCACCGTCTTGGCGGCGAGCCTCCGCCACCCGTCCGGGTCTCCCACCGCGGCCAGATGCCCCGCCGGAGAGGACTTGTGCAGCGGCCAGCCCAGCCGGGCGCCGGATCAGCGGGGCCGGGCGGCCCCCACCAGATCCGCGACGCCCCGGACCCCCTGGCCGCGCATCCACTCCAGGAGCCCGTCCCGCACCTTCAACGGCGCCCAGGGGTCGGCGAAGATCGCCGTGCCCACCTGCACCGCCTGCGCGCCCGCCAGCAGGAACTCGGCCGCATCGAGGCCCGTCGCGATGCCGCCGATGCCCACGACCGGGATCGACACGGCGCGGCTGACCTCCCACACCATGCGGAGTGCCACCGGCTTGACCGCGGGTCCCGAGAGCCCACCCGTCGCGTTGCCGAGGACCGGCCGCCGCCGCCCCGCGTCGATCTTCATGCCCAGCAGCGTGTTGATCAGCGACACCGCGTCGGCCCCCGCCCCCTCCACGGCCGCAGCGAAGGCCGGCACGTCCGTCACGTTCGGCGAGAGCTTCACCAAAAGAGGCAGGCGCGTGGTGGCCCGGACGGCCGCGGTGACCTCGGCGGCGGCGCGGACGTCGGCGCCGAACTGCAGCCCGCCCTCCTTGACGTTCGGGCAGGAGATGTTCAGTTCGATGCCCGCCACCGCCCCGGCCGGCGCCGCGCCCAGGCGCTCCACGACCGCCACGTACTCGGCCACGGTGCGCCCGACGACGTTGACCACGACCGTCGCGCCCTGCGCGGCCAGCCAGGGCAGGTCCACGGCGAGGAGGTGCTCGACGCCGGGGTTCTGCAGGCCGATGGCGTTGAGCATGCCCGCGGCGGTCTCGGCGACGCGGGGACCGGGGTTGCCGGTCCAGGGCCCGGCGGAGGTGCCCTTGACGCAGAGCGCGCCCAGTTCGCGCAGGGGGTAGAGGGCGGCGAGTTCGCGCCCGTAGTTGCCGCAGCCCGACGCCGTCCACACAGGGTGGGCGCAGCGGATGCCGGCCACCACCACGGCGGGATCCATGAGAGCCGCGACGCCTGTCGCGGCCATATCCCCTGCGCCGGCCTCGCCCTGCACGCGATCACCCCGAGCCAAGACGCTACATCCTGCCGCCCGCGGGGGCAAGCGGGCCTGGCGGGAGGGCCCGATCCGACTCTGCACGCGGCGGCGGGCCGTCAGGGCGTGGACGGGCGGATGCGCGCGGCCTCCGCCGCCTCCTCCGGCGAGAGGGCCGCCAGGGCGTCGAGCAGGGCGGGGACGAAGGAGCCCGGACCGCCGGCCGCCGGCGCCGCGCGCTCGGCGGCCACGCCCAGCACGGCCAGGGCGCACGCGGCCGCCGCCGCGCCGGGGGGCTCCACCGCGAAGAACGCGGCGATCAGGGCCCCGGCCAGGCATCCGGTCGCCACCGTGCGGGCGAGGAGGGGCGTGCCGTTTCCCACCTCGAAGGCGCACCCGCCGTCGGTGGCGTAGTCGACGGGCCCGGTGCGGATCACGACCACGTGGTGGCGGCGGCAGAGGGCGCGGGCGGCGTCCACCCCCGCTTCGGGGTCCGCGGCCTCCGTGCCGGCGCCCCCGCGGGGGGTGGCCGGGTCGCCGCCCAGGGCCAGCACCTCGTCGGCGTTGCCCTTCACCGCCGTCACCAGACGGCGCACCAGGAGGTCCTCGGCGAGCGCGCGGCGGACGTGCGAGGCCCCGACGGCCACCGGATCGAGCACGACCGGGCGTCCGAGGCGGCGGGCGACCTGCGCCGCCCCCCGCATCCCCGGCGCCCAGGCGGTGTGGAGGGTGCCCAGGTTGAGGAGGACGGCGGCGGCGACGGCGGCCATCTCGGCCGCCTCTGCGGGGTCGCCGGCCATCACCGGCGCGGCGGCGCCGCATGCCAACAGGCCGTTGGCGGTGAGGGTCATCGCCACGGGGTTGGTGATCGCGTGCACCAGGGGTCGCCGCTGCCGCAGGGTGGCCAGGGCGCGGCGGACATCGCCCCGCAGGGCGGTCGCTTCGGGCATGGGTCCCTCCTCCGGGCGCCCGGGTGGTGGCCGGGCCGTCGCTTCAGGCCAGCGCATCGACCTCCGCGGCCGAAAAGACGGGCCCGTCTACGCAGGCCTTCATGTAGCCGCCGCCATCGGCGCGCGCGATGACGCAGCCGATGCACACCCCGAAGCCGCAGGCCATGGGGCGCTCCACGCAGAGCCAGCACTCGGCGCCCACCCGGAGGCAGAGATCGGCGACGGCGGCGAGCATGGGGTTCGGTCCGCACGCCCACACCTCCGCTTCGGCGGACAGCCGCTCCGCCAGGACCGCGGTGACGAGCCCGTGCCGCCCGGCGCTGCCATCCTCCGTGGCCGTGATCACCGCGGCACCGGCCGCCTCCACCTCCGCCGCCCCGGCCAGGTCGGAGGCGTGGCGGGCCCCCAGCAGGGCGGCGGCGCCGCGGCCGGCCTGCCGCGCCCAGGCGGCGGCGGCGGCCATGGGGGGGATGCCGAGGCCGCCCCCGACCAAGAGCAGGGGCCGGTCCGGGTGGCGGGACGGGTCCGGGAAGGACCGGCCAAGGGGCCCGAGCAGCCCGATCCGGGCCCCGGGGCGGGCGCCGGAGAGCAGGGCCGTGCCCCGGCCCACCACGCGGTAGATGAGGGAGATGCGCCCGCGTGCCCCGTCGATGGTGCAGAAAGAGAGCGGACGCCGGAGGAGCGGATCGGCCGAGAGTGCCGCCGCCTCGCCCCGCACCTCGACCTGGACGAACTGCCCGGGCAGCGCGGCGGCGGCGATGCCCGGCGCCGCCAGGAGCAGCGTGTACCAGTCCGGGCCCGTCCGGGTGTGCTCCAGCACGACGGCGGACTCCTCGCCCCAGGGGCCGCGGCGGCGTCCGTCCGGGGCTTCGGTCTGTTCCAGGGGGCTCCGCCCTCCCATCCCGGCCGGCTCGGCGGCGCGGCCGGGTACGACGGTACCGGGTCGGCGGGGGGCGCGCAAGGGCATCGGGCCGGGGGCGGGCCGGACGTCGGGTCGGGGCGCCGCGCGGGCCGGGCCGCAGGGGCCCGCCGGCCCCCGCGGCCGGCGGCCGAGGTCGCCGGTGGTCCCCGGGCGGAAAGGATGCCAGTAACTTGTAAAAAAGGTCTAGACTGGTATGTCTTGGATGATGTAGTCTTCCAATGCACCCAATTTATGCTATGTCAGGAGGGGCCGACAGTGACGGAGTCGCTGGTCTGGCGATGGCGGTGGCTGCTGGAGGCGCGATCCACCCTGGATCGGCTTGCCGCGGCTCTGGCGTCGGGCGTCGAGGGGGACGCCCGCCTGCTGCGCTCCATGATCGCCGACCTCCGCCGGGCCCGGCGCGACGTGCAGGCCCTCGCCACCCCCGAGGCCGATGCCGCGGCGCTCGCCGCCGTGCCCGGGGTGGGCCCGTCCGCGGGGGCGGTGGCCCTGCGCCTGCGCGGCGCATCCCTGCGGGCCGCGGCCGCCGCCGGCGCGACCACCCCGTCGCGCCTGGGCGCGGCTCTGGAGCGGTTGGCCGCCGCCGTCCAGGGCGAGCCGGTCCCGGAGGCCTGCCCCGGGTCGTCGACCGTTCGAGCGGAGCCCGCGACGGGAACGGCCGGCGTGGCGGGATCGGCTGACCAGGACCCGACCTGCCCGGTGGCGCCGACATGCCCCGTGGCGCCGGCCGGGCAGGGGGGAACTCCTGGTCCACAGGCCGCGGCTCGGGGCGCGGGTCGGCCCGCCGGCATGCCTGCGACGCCCGCCGGTTGGATCGGCCGCGCGCGCGACATCGCCCGCACGCTCCGGAACATCGGTCTGGCCACCCGAGCGGGCCGGCTCCCGGCGGGGACGGCCGCCGAGCCGGTGTGGGCGGGCGGTGCGCGGGGCGGGGGGTATGTCTTCGTCCGATTCGCCGTTCCGGTCGGCGTGGTCTGGGGGTGTCTACGTCGCTGCGGCCTGAGCCTCCTCGGACCGGCGGCGGCCCCGTAGGTGGCCGGCGCAGGCACCGGACTTCGGCTCTATGCCCGCGGGGGCGATCCGGTGTGGGCGGATTGGGCGGCCGTGGCGGTAGCGGCCGGTGCCCGCCTGACCACCGGAGCCGTCCCCCCGGCGGGCGCGAACGGGGACGGGGGCACGGCGGCCGTGCTCACCTCGCCCTGGGACGAGGACGCAGCGGGTGCTGTGGGCCGGGCCGTCGCCGGACTCGCCGCCGCCGGGGTGGTCCTCGACGTCTGGCTGGTGTGCACGGACCCGCCCGCGTCGCTGCGGGCGGCCGTCCTGGCGGCCGGGGGTGCGGGGTGCCTGCCGCGGGTGCCGGCGCCGGAGTGGCTGGAGCGCGTGGAGCGGTTGGCGGCCTGGCATCCCGACCCGGGGGGCCCGGAGGCGGCGGAGGCGGCGGGGGAGGCCGTGGTGGGGTCAGGCCCCGCGGGGGGGGATACCCCGAGCGGGCCGCCGGGGAGCGGGGGGCGTGTGGGCCGTCCGGTCGCGGGTCTGATCGGCGCCGCCGGGCGGGTGCCGTGCCGGGTGGGGGCGCCGCCCGGTGGCCGAGCCGCCTGGAGGCGGGCCGCGTCCCGCCTCCGGGAACGGTTGGCCGACGTTGCCGCCCCGCTGCGCCCGGCGCGGCGGCAACCGAGGGGCGGTGCGGTTCGGGCCGGGGGGATGGCGCCCCGGGAACCACCGCCCCCGGGGACCTTGGAGAGGGTCCCGCCGCCGCGCCGGCCGCAGGCCTGGTGGGCGTGGCCCGACCCCGACGAGCCGGCCGGCGTCGAACTGGCCGTGCTGGCGGCGACGCCCCGCGCCGAGCCCACCGCGCGGCAGGTGTTCATCGCCTGGGCCGCCCGGCGCGGTCGTGGCACGGCCCTGTTCTCCGTGGACCCGGACCTGCCCGGGGGCCTCCTCCCGTTCCCACGGGGGCCGGAGGGGGGCGGGCCGGCGGGACGGGGCGACGCCGGGGAAGGGCCGGATGCCGCCCCCCGCGCGGTGGGGGCCGGGGTGGCCCTGTACCTGGCCAGCCCGCCGCCGCCGCAACTCGGGCATGTGCACCCGCTGGTCGGCCGGGCCGCCGGGGCACAGGCGGCGGCCGTCGTCACGTTCCTCGAGGTGGAGGAACTGGAGGCGGCCGGGCGGCTCATCGCCGCGCTGCGGGCGGCGGGCGCCCGGAACGTGCGGGCCTGGATCGTGGGCGGGGATCCCCCGCCGCGGCTCCTGCGGGAACTGGGTGTGGCTTTCGGGGTGCCCTGCGCGAAGGCTCTGCCCTGAAGCGGCGCCGGCCGGGGCGGGGGGGCGACAGCTCAGACGGGTGTGCCGGGGCGCGGCGTCGATGCCGGCTCCGGTGCCCCGTGCGATCGGAGGTGGTCCGGTTGTCCGTGATACCGGCCGGGGGGTTCTCGGATGCGCGGCGGGGCGGCGCCGCCTGGTTTCTGCTGCTGGCGATCCTCTGCGGTCTGGTGGTGGCCTGGCTGGCCATGCGTGCGGTGTCGGCGGCGCGGCGGGAGGTTCCCGTGGTGATGGCCCGCCGCGAGGTGCCTCCGTTGACGCGCATCCGGTCCGGCGATGTCGTGGTCGCCGACGTGCCGGCCGCCGCCCTGCCGCCGGGGGCCCTGCACGCCGTGGCGGCCGCGCAGGGGGATTTCACCCGGATGGGGCTGGTGCCCGGGGAGATCGTGACCGGGGCGGCCCTGGAGGGAGGGGTGACGACAGCCTCCGCCTTGGACGTGCGCCTGGCGGGCCTGGCCGAGACCGCCCTGTGCCCTCGGGGTACGTCCGCCGCGCCGGCGCCCGCCGCGCCGGCGGGGGCCGGAACGGTGGCGGGGTCGCCGCGGGGCGGCGCAGGATGCCTCCGGCTGGTGGCGATGTCCGTACCGGTGTCCGCGGATCAGGGGTTTCAGATGGTGCACACCGGGGACACGGTCGATGTGGTCGCCGGGTACGGCGTCCGCTCCGGGACCGTGTCCCAGGTGGTCGCCGCCGATGTGCCCGTCCTGGACAGGGTCGCGGCCGGACAGGGCGGTGTGCCGGGATCGGGGTCGGCGTCGGGATGGCTGGTGCTCGGGGTGTCGCCCGGGCAGGCCCTGCGCCTGCAACTGGCGCTGACGACGGGCAAGCTCGCGGTGCTGCTGGAGCCCCCGGGGGCGCCGCCGGAGCCACCCTCGCTCGACGCCCGGATCATGGACACTTCCGGACTCGCCGGAGGCGGTGGGGCGGCGGCGCCGACCGTCGCCGGCGTCCTGCCCGGCGTGGGGGGGGGATGACAGTGGCGTTGGCCGACGAGTTGGGACAACCGGTGTGGTTCGTCGCCCTGGACGACGACGGGGACTGGCTGGAGCACCTGCACGAGATGTTCATCGGTTCGCGGGACCTCCGGTGCGCGGGCGCGACCAGCCGCGCGGAGGACGTGACGCGGCTGGTGCGCGAGAACGGTGCCGACGTGGTGTTGGTGGACCACGGGCTGGCGGGCCGGTCCGGGCTGGCGGTGGCCGCTGATCTGGCCCGGCGGCTGCCCTCGGTCCGAATCTACCTGATGACGGAGAGCCCGACCCGGGAGCTTTGGGAAGAGGCCCGCCGGCGCGCCGTCCGCGGTGTGGTGAAAAAGCCGTTTGACGCCGCCACCCTGGCGGCGCGCATCCGAGAGGACATGGAGATGGAGGCGCGCGTCGTCGCCGATCTGGACGCGCGCCCCGCGCCGGGGGCGCGGGCGTCGGCGCCGCCGGACATCGAGGGGCCGAGGACCATCGCGGTCTTCTCCTTCAAAGGGGGTGTGGGCAAGTCGCTGGTGGCGACGAGCCTGGCCCTCGCCGCCGGCTCTCCGGCGGCCCGGCGCCGCCGTTCGGCCGTCCTCGTCGATGCCGAGGAGGGGGTGGGCAGCACGGGGGTCCTCCTCGGCGTCGTCGCCCGGCCCACCCTGCTCGACTGGGCCGACTGGCGCGGGGAGCGGCATGTCGACCCGGCCATCGCCGCGTGCAAGCTGGCGGAGACCCGGTACGGGATCCGCTGTCTCTTCGCCCCGGGGGAGATGGACCGGTCCGTGGACAGGGCCCTGATGGAGACTGTCCTGTCCACCCTGCCGAGGATGGCGGCGGTGACGGTCGTCGACTGCGCGCCCGCCGTCACCGCCGCCGTCCTGGCCGCGCTGGAGGGCGCCACGACCGTCGCCCTGGTCGTCGAGCCGACGCTCGACTGTCTGGAGAAGGCGCGTAAGGGCATGCAGGCCCTCGCCGCGGCCGGTCTCGGCACGGGGAAGTTCCGCGTCGTGGTCAACGTCCCGCGCCCGGGCGGCGGGGACTACACCCCGGCCGAGGTGCGGGAGGCATTGGGCCTACAGGTCCTCGGCGCCGTCCCCTTCGATCCGGCGGCGAAGCGTGCGGCCAATCGGCGCCGCCCGCTCGCGGTGGAGTCGCCGCGGGGGCCGTTCATGAGCGGCATCTGCCGTGCGTTCGACGGTATCCTGCCCGGTCTGGGCGAGGTGGCGGCGCTGCGGCTGCCGCGCTTCCGCCGGTAGGCCGGTTCGGAACGGGCCGCGTCTGCGGTGGGGGGTGGGGGGCTTGGCTCTGAACGTGTTGGCCGACATGCGCGCGCGCCGGGCCGAGCCGGCGGGGGCGGAGGCGGGGCCCGGGGATCCGGGCGCCGAGGGGTACGAGGCCGGGAGCGCCGCCTTCCTCGCGCTGCAACCGGAGGGGGAGTCGGGCCCGGAGCAGGAGGCGGTGCGGCGCATCATCGCCCGCCTGGCGGAGGAGGGTCCAGACCTCGCCCTTGCGGAGCAGCGGGCCCTGGTGCGCGCACTCGTCGCGGGTGAGGCGGGCGAACTCTCCAGGGCCCAGCTCGAGGCCGTCGAGCAGGAGGTGCTGCAGAGCCTCGGCGGGCGGCTCGGCCCGTTACAGCCGCTACTGGAGGATCCGAGCGTCACCGAGGTGATGGTCAACCGGCCCGACCAGGTCTATGTGGAACGGGACGGGCGGATGGAACTGACGCGGGTGCGCTTCCGGGACGACCGCTCCGTGCAGGCGTTGGTGGAGCGGATCGTGGCCCCGCTCGGCCGCTCCTTCTCCGTGGCCCATCCGACCGTGGACGCGCGGCTGCGCGACGGGTCGCGCGTCAACGCCGTCCGCCCGCCGGTTTCGCTGCTCGGGACCACGGTGACGATCCGCCGGTTCCCGCGGAGCCTCAGTCTCCCCGACCTCGTGGAGGCGGGCGCCTTCGGGCCGGGGCAACGCTGGACCGAGCCGGAGCTCGACGGACCCTATCCGGCCGACGGCCCGCCTTGGGCGGTGCTGGCCTGGTGCGTCCGGCACCGGCAGAGCCTGATCGTCTCCGGAGGTACGGGCTCGGGCAAGACCACCGCCCTGGGCGCCCTGACCGCCTTCATCCCGCGCTCGGAGCGGGTGGTGTTCATCGAAGACGCCGCGGAACTGCAGCCGCGTCTGCCGCACGTCGTCCGGCTGGAGTCCCGGCCGCCGAACGCGGAGGGCAGCGGCGAGGTCACCATCCAGCACCTGGTGGTGAATGCGCTGCGCATGCGTCCCGACCGCATCGTGGTGGGCGAGGTCCGCGACGTCGAGGCCCTGGACATGCTGCTGGCCATGAATACGGGCCACGACGGCTCCTTGACCACCATCCACGCCAACTCGCCGCCCGAGGTCTTCAACCGCCTGCTCCAGGCCACGGCCTTGCGCAGCAGCGGGGGTGTGGGGGGCGACCGGCGGACCGTGGTGGCGGTCGCCGCCGCCGCGCTGAAACTGATCCTGCACGTGGTGCGCCACGAGTCCGGACGGCGCTTCGACGCCGTCGTGGCCGTGGAGGGCGTCGACGACCGCGGGGAGCCACGACTGCGTCCCCTCTACCGCTGGAACGGCCGGGCGCTGGCGGGCACCGGGGAGGTGCCCGCCTGGCTGGAGGCGGGCGGCGGCGCCGCCGGGGTCCCGGGGCGCGCCCCGTGAGCACCGCCCGTTCGAGGCCCCCCGAACCCAAACCGGCCGCGCAGGGGGTACAAGCCCGTGGGGGTCCTGTTCGTCGCCGCCGCGATCGCCTGCGTTTCGCTGCAACTATCGGCGGGCTCGTGGTGGTGGGCGCGATCCGGCCGCGCCCGCAACGACCTGGCGCGGCGGGAGGAGGCGGGCCTTCGCGCGGCGGCGGCCCCTCGCACGGCCCGTGCCGGTGGCGGGGCGGCTATGGCCGAACTGCCCTTCCCGTTCGCATACCTCAACCGGCGCCTGCGGTTGGGAGGGATCGCCGTCAGCGTGCAGGGGGTCGTGCTGCTTGCCGCGGTGGGGGCGGTGGCCTGCTGGGCCGTGGCGGCGATGATCGTCGGGCCCGGCTGGGTGGCGGTGGCCGCGTCTGCCGGCGGGCTGTGGGCCCCAGTGCTCTGGATCGAGCGGGAGGCGGGCCGGCGCCGCGAAGCCATGGCGGGCGAGATGGAGCGCATCGCTTCGGCGATGGAGGGCGCTCTCTCCGCCGGCATGGTGGCCTACGAGGCCATCCTGGAGGTGGCGCTTGCCACCGGCGGCATCTTGGGCCCCGAGCTCCTGCGGGTCGTGGCGGATGCGGACCGCGTGGGGCTCAGCGAGGCGCTGGCCCTGCTGCGCCCGCGGCTGCCGCTCCCCGAGGTCCAACTCTTCGTGGCGGCCCTCCGCCTGAACCAGGGGGCGGGTACTGGACTCGGCCCGGCCCTCGCCGGGCTGCACCGCACCCTGCGCGAGCGGCGGGAGACCGGTTTGGCCCTGCGGGCGGCGACGGCGGCGGGACTGTGGCAGGCCAATATGCTGATCGCCGTCCCGCCGCTCTTATTGATGTTTCTCCGGCAGGTATATCCGCAGTTCGAAGCCCCGCTGCTGCTGACATCGGGCGGGCGGTTCATGCTTTGTGCCGCGGCCGCGTGGTTGGGGCTCGGGTATGTCGTCGTCCGCCGGATGTGCGTGCCCAGGGAGATGGTGTAGTGCAGATCCTGTTTCTGGCCGTCTTCGTCTGGTTTCTGTCCCTGTGCCTCTTGGCCGAGACGGCGGTGCGCAGCCGCCATCGCCGGGTGCTGTTCCTCCTGCAGGACCTGCAGGATCAGCGGACGGCACGGGTCTACGGGGCGCGGGTGTCGATGCTCCTGCGCCGCGGCGCGACCGGGGCCCTGCGGCGTGCGCTCGATCGGCTGGGCCACACGGTGCGGATCCGCGCGGGGGGAGACAGCGCCCGCCGGCTCCTTTGGGCGGGCTGGGCGCTCACCGCCGAGCAGTTCGCGGCCCTGCGCCTGCTCGCCTGCGGCGGCGGGGCAGTCGCGGCCGTGCTGGCGGGGTCAGGTATCCTCGGCGGGGCGGCCGCGATACCGGTGGGCTGCATCGGCGCCCTCGGCGGCTATCTGGCGCCGGACGCCTGGCTCACGGCCGCCCTCGAGCGCCGCCGCGAGGCCATCGACCGTGAACTGCTCTACTTCCTCGACTTCCTCGCCCTCGCCGCGCAGGCCGGCTTATCGATGGACAACGCCATCGGGGAGGTGGCCCGGGAGCTGCCGGGCATCCTCAGCGCGGCCTTCGCCCAGGTGCAGGCCGAGCGCGGCATGGGGCAGTGGAACGAGCATGCCCTCGGGGGACTCGCCGCGCGTCTGGGACACCGGGATGTGCAGACGGTGGTGGATGCGCTCGTCCGCGCGGGACGCTTCGGGTCGCGCACGGCGGATGTGCTGCGCGACTTGTCCGGGACCATCCGCAGGCAACGCAATCTGGCCGCCCGGGAGCACGCCAACCGGGCGGGGGCGGCCATTATCCTCCCGGTGGCGCTGTTCATCCTCCCGTCGATCGTCCTTCTGCTGGGCTACCCCGCGCTACGGATGGTGACCGGCGCCCTCGGGCCGCATTGACGCCGGGGTGGGTTCCGGTCCCGCTCGGTCTCAAGAGCAGGCGCGCCCGGTCCGGGCGCGTTTTCTTTCGCCGGTCCGGTGGTCCGGCGCTGCTACGGTCCGGTAAAGGGGGGATAAGGAGATGCTCGCGATGCGCGTTCTGTTCGTTCTGGGATCGCTGGCGGCCCGGGCGCGCCGGGCGTTGGCCACGGAGCGCGGTGCCGAGGTGCCCGAGTACGTCTTGGTCGTCGCCATCGTGGCGATGCTGGCGGTCGTCGGGCTGGTGGCGGTCAAGACCGGCCTGCTGTCCAACCTCAACAACATCGCCAACTGTTTGACGGGGACCGCCCAGGGAACCGCGACGTCCTGCGCGTGAGACGGGCGGTGGCGTGACCGGGTGCCGCCCGCCCGTCTCGGCCCCACTGTGTTCGGGCCATCGACTCTGGAATCCGGCGGCGGGAGGGGGGGCCTGCAGAGCCCCCCACCGCTCCCGAAGGGAAGGGTGTGGGGCCCGTGGCCGTGGCCCTTGTGTTCGCAGTGGCGGGGGGCCTCCTCGTGGGTGAGGTGCTACTGGAGGCGCGACGCTCGCGCCGGGCCGCAGGAAGGCGCCTGAAGGCGCTCTGCCGGGACGAGCGGGGGGCTGCCGTCGTGGAAACGGTCCTGGTGTTGCCCCTGCTCATCGGCATCCTGATGGCGACGATCGCCTTCGGTATGGGGGCTGTCGCCAAGGCCATCGTGACCAACGCCGCCCGGGACAGCGCCCGGTTGGCGGCCATCGAATGCGGCCAGGGGAACGCCAACTGGTTTGGCGACGCCGAGGCCGCGGCCCAGACCGCCTTGGGGCACGGACTGTATGTACGGTTGCCGACCCCGACACCCCGCCATTACGGGGACTGGGACTTCCAAGCGTCCTGCAGCACTCCGGGCAGTCCCGGGGGGGCGGTCGACGTGGTCCTGACCTACGAGGAGATCAACCTCTTTCCACCGATCGCGTCCCTCCTCTCGCCCGGGTCCGGGGCGGGTAGCCGGGTGTTCCGGCTTCAGGCGGGAGCGGTGTTCCCGGAGGAGTGAACCGCGGGCGCACCGCCGGGGCCGGGACGGCGGGATGGATGTCCCAGGGGCCGGCGCAGGAGCGGCGACACCCGTGCCGAGACGCCGGGCCCGCCCGGGGCAAACGACGGGACGGGTGGTGACGGCCGGTGCGGACGTGGGGTGGTGTCGCCTGGGGATACGCCCGCGGATGGAGGGGCGCGGCGGCGCGGACCTTCGGCACGGCGAGGGCCTCTGAGGCCGGCCAGACGCTGGCGCTGGGGGTCCTCTGGCTGGCGCTCGGTGTGTTCCTCCTGCTGGCGGTTCCAGCTCTGGCGATGGGCTATGCGGAGCACGCCGGGGTCCAATCCGCCGCGGACGCTGCCGCCCTGGCCTGCGCCTCGCGGGCGACGATCACCAGTTACGTCGATGCCCGTGGCGAGGTCTACCAGCAGACCGCGGCGGTGAACGCCAGCACCGGACCGCCGGCGGCTGCGGCGGTGTGGGGAGACAACCTCGCCTACTGGCCCTTGCAGACGGTCTCCTTCGCCGCCATCCCATCCGGGGCGCATTGCACGGTGCGGGTCGAGGTCCGGTCCACCATCCCGCTCCTGGACATCCTCCACCCAGGCCGACGGGGCTTCGAATTCGGGACGACCGCCGCGGCGAGGGCGTTCATCACGCCCCCCTGAGAGGATGCGCTAGGGTCACTACCGCGCAGCCCCAGTCCCGGGGGTGCGCCGTCGTGACTGTTCCGGTTCATCCGCCCCCGCCGTTCTCGGATCCGTTCCCGCAGCTGCGCCACCGGTCGGCGTGGCGCCACCGGGCGGCGTGGCGCCACCGGGCGGGCGCCGCGACCCACCGGGCCGCGCCGGCACACGCGGGCGGGCCCTGCCCAGGTTGGCCGCTGCCATGCGTGGGACGCACGCACCTTCATCCGCCAGCCGGCGGGGTTCCCGACCAAGCCCACTCCCAGCTCTCCCGCCCCACTTCCAAGGGGTGCTGCGTAGTTACAAGTGACGAAGAGGAGGAGTTGCCGTGCAGATCTGGGCCGGGGCGCTCGGTGCCGCCGCGCTGGCGCACGCTTCCTACACCGACCTGCGCCGTCGGGTGATCCGCAACTGGGTCGTGGGCGCCGGGGCGACCGCCGGGCTCGCGGTGGGTGCGGCCGTCCATGGGACGGCAGGTTTGACGACGGGGCTGGAGGGTGTGGCCGCCGGGGCCGCGTGGTGGCTCGTCGTCGCCTACGCGGGGCTCGGGGCGGGCGACGCCAAGCTGGCGATGGCGATCGGGGCGATCCTGGGGCCGACGGTCGCCCTCGCCGGCCCGGCCGTGGGGCACATGCTCTGCGCGCTGGGCCTGGTCCCCTGGATCGCCTGGCGCAGGATGCGGCGGCTGCCTTGGCGACATGTGGCGGTGCCGATGGCGCCTTGGATCGCGGTGGGAACCGCCCTCGTCGCGGTGTTCCGGTTCGGGTGAGCCAAGGGCCGACGGTGTTCGCGGGGCGCGCGGCCACCGTGGTGCGGGCCCCGCGGGAGGGCCCCTGTCGCCGGCGCTGCGGCGATCCGCCCGGGGTCCTACCCGGACCGGCGAGGGCACCCGCCGCATCCCCTGGGGTTCGGGATACACCCGGCGCCGAGGTGCGTCCGCCGCCGGCCGCATGACCTCGGTTGCCATGCCGCCGGGGCCCAGGTCCATCGTCAGCAGGCGTGGGACCGGTCGGGGAAGGCCGCCGCCTTGGCGAACGTGGGGCCCGCCACCCCCGGAGCCCCGTGCGGCCCCTGTCGGTGGTCACCGCAAGCGTGGACAGGCGGTCTCACCGGCGCACGGGCCGTGGACGCAAAGCAGGGATGCGGTCCCGCCGGTCAGCGCCCCGCATCGGCCGGCCGACGGGGCGGGGCGACACCGAACGCTTTCCACGCGACCGAGTCCCGACCGTACTCGTCGCACGCGGTAAGGGGTGGATCAGCGCTCAACACGGGGTGGCGCGTAACCGATGCAGTGTACGGCTGAGCCAGTCATGGGTGGGCAGCCTTTTCGTAGGTCCCAGGAGGCGCCCGGCGGGCGTAGCCAGGGCGTCCTGCGTACCGGTCGCCAACAGCGGATGGAAGGCTGGGGGAAGGCGGTGGGGGACCGTGCGGAGCAGTGCGATGGTCTGGGTGCTCGCGGCGGGACTCACTGCGGCCCGAGTGGTCGTGGGAGGCGTGCACGTTTCGGCAGCGGGTACGGCGATTCCGACCTGTACGGTGACGGGCATACGGATGGTGAACGAGCCGACGACGGCGGAACCTGGAGTCGCTCTCCTGGCGGCCGGAGGCTTTAGCGGCTGCTTCGGTAGCTATGTCTTCAACGGAATCACGGCGGTGGGCCTTTGGTTTCCTAACTTTACCACCAACAACTACCTGGAACTCGCAGCCGCGTTGAAGCACTGGAGCCCGAGAGCGGACGGAGGGCTGGCCGTTTCGCAGTGGGTAAGCCTGTCCCCGAGCGTCGCTGCCAGCATGCAGAAGGCCGGGGTCAACCCGACCATGTTTCTGCAGTGGGTCAATGAATACAATGCCTCGGCCTGGGCGGGCACGGGCGTCCGGATCATCCATGGCACGCCGCCGGTATGGCCGACTTGGCTACCGAAGGCGTATGTGTCTGACCCCGCGACCATCGCCGGGGGCACGGCCGACCAGGCGATTCAGGCCCCGAAACCGACGCCTCCGCCGGATGCGGCCCTGCAGCAGCCGGTGACCCCGACTCGGGCACTCACCCCTCCGGCGGCATCGCCGTCGAGGACGGTGCCAGCGGCCACGCGTGGCGGGGCGGTGAAGACGAGCCAGCGGGCACAGGGCAGCAGCACGGCATTGACCACGGCTTCGAAGCCACAGGCCCCGGTGGCGAAGTCACCCACTCCAGTGACGGTGCCCACGTTGACGCCGGTAGCACCTCCCGCGGTGGTGGTGACTACTGGCCACGTGACGGTTCCCTGCGTGGTGGCCACGACTTGCCGGCAGGCGGTTGTCGCGCATGACCGCTGGCGGTCCACGCCCTGGTACCGCAGGGTCGGGCTGGATGTTTGGTGGTACCGCTGGTGGGAGATCGCGTCGCTGGCCATCGTGGCGGCTGCGACCCTGGGCGGCCGGGCCATCATCATCGGTCGGCGTAACTTGGCGTGGTACGGGAACGGACGCGGCCCCAGGTAACGCATCTCGGAGCAGACCCGCAACTGAAGAAACGGCCGAAGACCGCTGCCGTAAGGTGGCGTCCTTCGCGTTGTGGCTGGGGTGATCAAGCGTTGCGGCGCACTTTGGCGGCCGGCGTGGCTATGGCGTTCGTTTTGTTCAGCTGCCTCCCGGTGTCGGCAGACAGCTACACCTGGGGCTACACCTTCCAGCGGGATCGCGCCACGGTGGCCCCGGTGGGCCAGTACGCGGCGAATGTCCCAGAACTGAACGTCAACACGGCAATGCCCTTCATGGTGCCCCTGCCGGGGCACAGTCAGAGCACCCCGGTCGTGGTCGGGGGCACATGGTACGAGTGGACCTACTGGGATGGCGGACAGAAGGGCGCGCTCTGGACGGGGCAGCTTGACCACTCTAACGGCACCAGCACGCCGGGGGTACCGATGACGCTGCCCGGGCAGGCAGGGCCGGTGGTGACGGTACTGCCGGGCGAAACCTTCAACGACCCCTCCGACGCGGCCGTGAGCCCTGACGGCAAGTGGATCACGTTCAGCGCTGGCCAGTGGCTGTACTGGTGGCCCACACGTGAGCCGAGTGCTGGCGCGGTGGCGCAAATCGCGGGGATCCCCGGGGCCTTGGTTTCCGCAAACAGCACCAGCCCGACCTTCGTGCCGGACGCCTCCTCCCCCAGTGGCTGGGATGTCTGCGACGGCAACTGGAACGGCGGGTTCGCGTGCTTCCAAGTGGCGGGTGGAAACGGCTTTCCAGCTATGGCTCTGTCACGCTATCTCGTCACTATGACCACCCCCGCCGACGGCGACGGCTACACGGCGATCACCTCCTCGGCGGCCTATGGCGGCCCGCTGCACGATCTGTACTTCGGTGTGGCGTCGGCCCATGACCCGCGGGTGATGGCCCTGAATCCGCGGTCGGGTGCCTTCTACGCCATGGACGGCGGCGGGCAGGTGCAGGCCCCGATTTGGGCGTCCGTCGCCCTGGACGGAAGCGACGTGTACGCCACGGACGTGAACGGCTCGGCGTACCTGTTCGACGCGACGACCGGGGACCTGGTGCACGACTTCATCGCATACAGCCCCTCTGCCAACATCGTTTCGCCTGCTGTCAGCGGGAATTACCTGTATCTGGTCGTGAGCGCCTACGGGCTGATCTTCCGGTTGGACCGGCACACCTTGCAGTTCGCGAACTTTGCTCCCGCACGCCTGGCCAGTGTGACGCAGGCGTCGGCGATCACCGTCGTCCGGGACCAGAACCTGCCTCCGGAACTGTTCTACGCGACCGTCGATGGCGGGGTCAGCATCGCGGTGTCGGGCCCGGCCGGTCAGAGTGCTCCGGCCGGGCAGTACACGATCCGGGACATCGGCGGCTGGATTGGGGCACCCGCCGGCGGCGCATACAACTGGACGGCGGCCGTGGTGGACGGCCGGGACGTGATGCTCTGGAGCGATGGGGCCACTGCCGCGTGGGAGGGGCTGGATCAGAAGGCCCCCACGGCACCCCCGCCCGCCGGATTCGGTGCGGTGCAGGGCGGGATCCAAATCTACCACCTGCAGCCCCGGCTGACGGCCTTGGTCGCGCCAATGGTGGTGACCGCCAGCCAGGGAACGGCCTATCTGGACGTCCTGGCCGCGCCGGGGTCCACCGTCACGGCGTCCGGTGGCCCGTGGGGCAACCTTAATGTCCGGCCGGACAACTCTGGTTCCTGCCCGGCGCCGATTTCGTCCGCGCAAGGCGCCGATTTCGGCGTGTTCCCCCAGCAGGGCGCCGAATCGGTCGGTCCGGTCGCCGGCTGCGGTCCCTTCTCGCAGTTGGCGGCGAAGTGGACGCAGTACGCGCAGTCGTCCGCGGACGGCCGGCAACCGGCGTTTGCGGGTCTGCTACCGGGCGCATGGCAGGCCGCCGGTGCCGGCTACTCGGCCTGGCAGGCGATCCTGCCCGCGCCCGGGACCGAGGGCGCCTTCCCCATCACCGTGACGGCGACGCTCCCCGACGGCGGCCGCAGCCGTGAACGTGTCTGGCTGGTGACCGCGTGTCCGGCCGGATGGGGCGCTGACGCTGCGGGCCGCTGCACGACCGACGTGCAGCCCACGCCCAACCCGTGGGGGAACAGCCTCCCGCCCACGGGCGACCAGTGCCCGTCCGACGTGGCTCCGGGCGTCGGAGGGATGACGCGACAGGAGTTCGACCTGCTGTGCAAGCCCCTGGCGCCCTGGCTCACGGACCAGAACGTGATCGACTGCTACGGCTCCTGGTGGAACTGGATCAACCACCGCTATGTGCAGAAGGGCTGCGTCATGCCGGGTTACGGCAAGTATGTCGGCCCGTAGCCGAGGGCCCCGTCGCCCGACCCACGGGAGGGGGTGCGTGCCTTGCCGCGCCGGTTCTGGGACGAATCGGGACAGGCGCTGGTCCTCAGCGCGCTGGCGATCGGCCTTGTCCTTGTGGTGCTCGCGTTTGCTGTGGTGGGCGCGGCGATTCTCGTCAGCGCCCGCGCGGCTCTGGCCAAGGGCGCGGACGCCGCCGCCCTGGCCGCGCTGAAGCAGAGTTCCGTCGGTGCGACCCTCCAGGTGTCGTACGTCGAGTACACCTGCCGGTGGATGCAGCGATTTCGGACCCTGGCCTGCTCCGGGTCGTCGCCCGGGCAGACGCGCGAGTCGGTGACCGGCGCGGCGTTTGCCACCGGCCCCACCGGGATGTTCGGCCCGCTCCCGGGATGGGCGGCGTCGGCCGGCTGCGTCGGGACCGTCTGGCCGGGGACGGTGGGCTCTGCCGGGGTCTATCGGATCTGCACGCGGCAGCAGGTCGCTTCGGCGGGGCTGTCCGATCCCAGCCGGACACGGATGGAACACGCGGCGCAGGAGTGGCTGCAGGCCAATGTCCAGATGGATGGGCCACTGAACGGGGCGACCGTGACCGGCGTCACGGTCGGCCAGGACGGGCAGGTGACCGTGTCGGCCACGGCGGGCGTCCGGCCCGGTCTGCTGATGTTCCGCCAGGTGAGCGTGGCGGAGACGGCGTGGCCGGGGCAACTGGGTTGACGTCGACCATGGTCGGCCGCCGCCGGCGTGTCGGCCTACGACGGCACAGCAAAAGTCGGTTTCCGTACCGGTCGAGAACCGGGGGCAATTGGGGCACAAGGGGCATCGGAGCAGTGGCCTCGCAAAAGAGGACTTTTGGAGTATCCACTTGAGCGGAGCAGCCATCGACAGACCCACCAGTTGGGATGCGGTCGGCTCCAGCTCGGTCCGCTCCTGAAAAGCGCAAAACGGCCTTACTCCGGTTAGATGGATACCCCAAAGAGGACTTTTCCAGCGATCACCCAGTGGGCGGCCGGCAGGATGTAGGGCCTCTGATGGCCCCCGTGTGGCTCCGGCCAGATCGCGGCAGGGGGCCCCGGCGGTCGCAGACCTCCGCCGGCGCCCCCGGTGGCCTGCGGACGATGGCGCCCGGCGCCAGATCCAGCGGGCGGTCAGCGCCCGGCGCCGCGGGTGCGAAGTGGTGCGGCTCGGACCCGAGTTCCGCTGAAGCTGAATATCCCCGCGACGGGCCCGGCCGCAGGTGGCCGGGCCTTCGTCTGGGCAGCGGGGGTTTTTAAGGAGGGCTCGTCGTGCGTGCATGGGTGGCCGGTGCGTTGCTGTGGGTCGTCTTGGGTGGCGTTGCCTCTGCCGCGCCCCAGGTGGCGGGCCGGCCCCCGCAGGCGACGGTGCGCAAGCCCGCGACCGCGGGGGCCTCGGCGGATACGCCCGTCGATGTCGCGATGGCCGCAGGTCGGCCGCTGAAGGTCCCAGAGCCCACCTACCAATGGCACGGCCTGACTGTGCCTGTCGGGGCGTGCGGGGCGGTGGTCGGCGGGCGCGCGATGGTGCTGCCCTGCAATGACCCGCGCGTGGGGGTCTACCGGAAGGAACGCCTCCGGGAACGCGTGGCGGCGGCCCGGCGGTGGGCTTGGACGCGAGATGCCGGCGCGGCGGCCGGGGTCGCACTGGCCTTTGCCGGCGGAACGGTGCTGATCGTGCGGCGGCGATCTGCTGCCCTGGGGCGGACCCTGGTCCGGAGGGATGTGTGACGGATGCGGGGACTGCGGTACCTGCTACCGGCGATGACGCTCGTCGGGACCCTGACGCTGTGGGCGGGTGCCGCCTCGGCGAACAGCCACAGCTTTTCGGCGACGATCAACAATGCCTGGTCGCAGGACAACAACTCCCAGAGCAATCCCAACGGCGACTGCAGCGGGGCTGTCGGGGGCAGCCCGAGCCCAGCCTTCGGCATGGGATATCCATACGGGACGAACAACGCCGGGTACACCCAGTGGGCGTTCGGGTCGTGGAACGCCGCGGTGGGCGTGCCGGCCGGGGCGACCCTGACGGATGCCACGCTGTCCGGGGCCGTCTCCGAGAGCACGATGAACGGCTACACGGCACCCGCCGGATCATACGGGCTCAACGTCGGGGCCGGTGCCGGTTCCCCTTGGCTGAGCGGCCGGAACAGCGGTTGCTACTACCCGATAGCCTACGGCTTGGGCGACAGCTTTACCCCCTCGTTCCCGGGCAACACCAGCCCCGTGTCCTTCAGCGGGGACGCGTACAACCTGGCCCGCACCTACGTGACCGACGGATCCGGTGACGTGTACCTCGCCACGGGCGACTGGCAGTTGCCGCAGGGCCTGTGGATGGCGCCCGCGTCGAGCCTGACCCTCACCGTGGACTACGCCTTCACGCCCTCCGGCATCTCCGTCTACCAGCCTCTGGCGGGAAACGGCACCCAGGTCGCGGTCTCGTGGAATCCCCACGGCGACTGGGGCGGGACCACGTACGCGCTGCAGCGCGAGACGCTCGCTTCCGGCGGCGTGGCGGCCGGGTGGGCCACGATCTACCAGGGGACGGCGACGAGTTTCACGACCGGTGACCAGAGCTGCGGCGTCGGGTACGTGTACCGGGTGCAGGCGGTCGGTGCGCACGCCGGGACGCCCTGGGACACCTCCGGCGAATGGGACGAGTACCCGTGTAGCGAGTCGTTCGTCCGTGCCACCACCACGTCGGTGACCGTCTCCTGGCCGGAGGTGACGCCGAACACCGTGCCGGACATCGTGTGGTGCGAGGAGGGTACCCCGGCCGGCGGGGTATCGTGCGGGCAGCGGTCGTTCCAGATCGGCGCGGGGGCCACCTCGGCCACGATCACGGGCCTTGTGCCCGACGCGGAGTATGCGGTGTGGGCCTGCTCGGCGACGAATGCCTGGGGGTGCCCGGAGGTCAACGTCTGGACCTACGCCGCGGTGCCGGAGCTGAGCCCGGACAACAACGTCTCCGGCCTGGCCTACGATCAGCAGCCGTTCACCTGGACGGGCAACGGCAACGCCCCGGGGACCGTCTACCAATTCCAGCAGGGGACGTACGCGGCTAGCGGCGCGTGGCAGGGCGGCACGGTCATCTACCAGGGCACCGGGACCAGCTTCACGGCGAAGCAGGCGGCCGGCGCCGGCTACTCGTACAACGTCTGGGCCGTCAACGCCGGCTATGGCACCGGGTCAGGGGCGAGTAACGGCGTCGCCGTCCAGGTGGCCAGCACGCCGACCCTGACCATCACCGGGGCGACGACGGCCAGCGTCTCCTGGCTGCCGGTGGCGTACATGAGCACCACCGGCGTTGCCTGCAACATCGACGGCACGGGGGACTGGTTCTACCCGGGCCCGGCGACCGGCGGCGCGACCTCGCTTTCCGTGACCGGACTGCAGCCGAACACCCAGTACTACTGCGCCACTTACGCCGTCACCAGTAACCAGGGGATCCAGTGGTGGCAGGGGGCCAACGCCGCCTACACCCTGGCGAATCCCCCTTCCGTGCTGTCCATCAGAGATGAGACGTCACCCTGGGCGCCCCCGCAGGCGCTGTTCAGTTGGCGCGCCAACGGCAACCCCGGGGGCACGACGTACAGTGTCAGCGAGCAGACCTTTGCACCCGACGGTCAGTGGTCGCAGAGCCCGCAGACTATCTGCGTGACGACGGCCACCTCGTGCCCCTCGTCCGATGTGCGGTGGGGCACGGTCCATGCCTTCTACGTCGACGCGGAGAACGGCTCCGGGCAGTGGACGGCCTGGGCCGGGCCCATGTGGTGGGCGACGGCGCCGCAGCCGACGGTGACCGCGGCCGGATCGACGAGCCTGGCGGTGTCGTGGCCGGCGCTCGGCAACGGTGCCCACTCGGAGGTGTACTGGAACGAGGTCGGCCAGCCGTGCTGTGGTAACAGCGGCGACCTGGGCACCGGCGCGACGTCCCACACCATCTCCGGGCTCCTGCCGAATACGCGGTATTCCGTCTCGCTCATGGTCTGGATCCCGGAGGCCGGGGGCGACTGGTGCGGCGGGGGCGCCTGCTGGTGGGAGGGGACCGGCCCCGTCTACACCGCGCCGAACCCGCCGGGCAGCCCGGCACTGACCGGCGTCGGGCAGACCGGGCTCACCGTGATCTGGTCGGCCGACGGCGACCCGTCGGGGACCGAGTACCACGCGGTACTGTACGCGTGCTCCAACACCACGTCGCCGGTCGCCGACTCCGGCTGGGTCACGGCCCAGTCGTGGACGCCGTCGGGCGTGTCCCCTGGCACCTGCTACGTGGCGTGGGTGCAGGCACGCAACGGCTCCGGCGCGACGACCGCGGTGGTCTGGACGCCGCAGGTGACGACGGTACCGGCGGAGCCGACGATCACGGGCCGCGACGGCGGGCTTGGGTGGTCGCCCACCTCCGGCCGCGGCTACGTGACCCTCTCCTGGCCGCCGAGCCCGGGCGCCACCGGCTACACCCTCTATGTGTGGGACGGTGTCAGCTACGAGGCCTTCGACCTGGGCGACGCCACCTCGTGGGACAGCCGTACTGCGGCGATCTACTCGCCGGACGCCTCCCTGTATCCCAACGTCACGGAGGCGAGCAAGAGCCCGCCGGTCTTGGCCCACAGCGCGGGCGGCCTGAACCTGCGCGACCAGCCGCTAGACCTGTACTGTACGACCGGGACGCAGTACTGCTCGACCTCTCCCGCCGACAACTACTGGTTCACGGTGGCGGCCTACAACGGCGCCGGCAGCAGCGCCGGCTTCCAGGTGCCGGGGCAGTCGGCCTCCAGTTACTACGAGCCCACCCTGCCTCTGCAGACGGACCCGGCAGCCCCGACGATCACCGGCTGGAGCGTGAACGATGGCGGAGGCTACACATACTCCTCCACGGTCTCCGTCAACCTGGACGCCGCGGAGGGAACCTCGGGGATCGCCGCCTACGCCCTGAGCAACGACGGTTCCACCTGGAAGACGACGGCCGTCGCCGCCTGCACGCTGGGCCAGGTGGCCCCGTGCGGGACATCGCTCGTGGCCAGCGGGAAGTGGACGCTCCTTCCTGGGCCGGGGTCCAAAACTGTGTGGGCGAAGGTGGAGAGCACGGCCGGCGTGTGGTCGGCCCCCGAAGAGACGACGGTGTACGTCAACGTGGACCAGACGGTGCCGATGCTGGACGTCACCCTCGACGGGGGCGCCGGCACTACCACCCACACCTCTGTCACAGTGGCGGTGAGCGTCAGCGATCCGGTGACCCAGAATACGTCCCTCACCTGGCAGGTGCGGTACAGCTCTGACGGGGGGCAGACCTGGAGTTCCTGGCAGCCCGAGGGCACCGCCACGAGTTGGTCCACGCCCTGGACGATCCCGGGCGGCGCGAGCGGGGAGCGCACGGTGCTGGCACAGGTCGAGAACAACGACGACGACCTCGGCCAGGGCGGGGCGACGATCTACTACGCCGCACCGGGCAGCGGGGGTGGCGCAGCCCTCCCGCCGGGAACCGGCGGGAACGGGCACGCATGCGTCTGGCCCGTCAACGGCACGGACGTTCCCGCCACGTGCGTGACCAGCAGTCAGGTCACGGTGCCGCTGACCACCCCCGCGAGTGCGGTGGAGATGCGCGTCTCGCTGGACGATGCAACGTGGGGCCCGTGGCAGGCCACGGCGGCGAGCGTGGCGGTCGACCTCGGCGCCTCGGCCGGGGCCAAGACCGTCTGGGTGGAGTATCGGGACGATGCCGGTACGGTCACGGCGGAGAGCCCGATCTACTACGTCTACGATCCCGCCGGTCCGAGCGTGCGGGCGTCCTGGGCGGGCAGTGCCAGCGCCACGGACGGTGGCGGGCACGCGACGCTCGATCTGCAGGTCTCCGACGACGTGGGGACGACGGGGATGACGGTGACGGTCACCGAGAACGGAACCAGAATCTACAGTGGGGCCTACCGGAACACCCTGCCGCTGACCCTGACCGGATCCGGGTACCAACTGGTGCAGGTGGCGGTGACGGATGTCGGCGGCAATCAGACCGGCACGCAACTGGGCATCTACGTGTTCTGAAGCGGGCGGCTACGGGGCGTGGCCGGCGGGGCCCACACCTGGACGGGCCACCGCTGTGCCCCGGCGCCTCGCGTCCGCTGCGCGTGGGCGGCGAAGCGGTAGGCGCACCGTGGCCGGCCACCGGGCGGGCGAGGGAGCACGGGCGGGAGGAAGGGCTGCCGGATCGGGCCGCCGCGGTCCGCCGGGCAGCTATGGAACGGCGGGGACTGAGCCGACAGGCGGGACGCGTCCGGGGGCGGTCCACGCGGGCCGCCCCTGGCGTCGGACGGGGGTGGCCGCGACGCAGAGGCGACGGTGGGCGAGAGTGTTCGCGGTGCTGGCGGCGGGGGTGCTGCTGGGGCGGCCGGCACTCGCCGGCATGGTGGAAGACGGCAGTCCATACTGGTATCGAACAGGCTACCTGCATACGTCCTCGGTCAACCTCGCCAGCACCACAGCCACGGTGGATACCGCCCCTCCGGGCACGGTCCGACTTCCCTACGCCCCGCTGCAGGCGGCCTTTGACCCCAAGGGGACGTACGCCCTGGTGGCCACCGCCGGCGGGGTGGACGCCTTTGTCTTCGACGGCCGGGGCGTCTTGCCGGTGACCACCTGGCAACTTGGGCGCATGGCGGCGACCGGCGTGGCCTGGGTGGAGGGCGGGGATGCCTTCGCCGTCGCCACCGCCTCGCACGTGCTGGTATACGGGCTCAACCAGCAGGGGGGTGCGGTGCTCGCCGCCTGGACCGCGGCCGCCGGAGTGGTCGGGCTGGCGCCCGCACCGGCCGCCCTACCCTCTGCGGTACTGGTGGCCACCGCGGAGGGCGTCCGTCTCTACCAGGCACGGCACAGCGCCCTGGTCCCGGTGTCCGGCGGCCCCGCCGGGCTGTCGGGCAACCTGGGCGTGGCCGCGACGGCGGACGGGGCGGTGGCGGCCACCTGGCAGCAGGATGCCGTCCAACTGTGGACATGGGACGGGGCCGCCTATCTCCCCGCCACCGCATGGGATCCTCCCTCCCCGCCGCCGGCCGCCGGGCCGGTGGCGGGGGTAGCCTTCTTCCCGCAGGGGGGCGGCTACTGGATCCTGACGCGGCAGGGGCAGCTCCTGGCGTACGCCTACGGGCCATCCGGGCTGTCCGTCCTCGCCGGGTGGTCGCTCTCGGTCTCGGCGACTCCTGACGTGCCGGTGACGTTGGCTTCCGGTTGGGGCGCCGCCTCGGGTGCCGTCGTGTACCCGAGCGGTTGGGACTACGAGGATCTGGCGGCCGGAGGCACTCTCGGCCGGGACGGGATCCGGTCCCTCGCCGGCCAGACCTGGCCCGCCTATGCCCCCCGGGCCGTGCTGGAGAGCGTCATGCTGCCGGCGGGGCACCCGGTGGCGCGGATACGGGTGGAGGACGCCGATTGCGCCGCGGGCCAGACCCCACCGCGCTGCGCGCGGGCGGCCGAACTACCCGCGGGCACGGGCATCGCCTACCAGGTGAGCACCGACGGCTGCCGGACCTGGACATCGACGCCGCTCTTTGCCGACGTCACCCTGCCGCCCGGTTCCGACCTCTGCTACCGGATCACGCTGACGACCGACAATCCGGTCGAGACCCCCGTCGTGACGGTGACCAACCTATACGAGATCGCGCCACGGCAGGCGGTGGGCGACGTGTCCTCGCTGCTTTGCACCGGGGGGACCTGCTGAGCGTGAGGGCGTACCCGTGGGACTCGCCCGCACCGGTCATCGCGATCTTGCCTGGAGGACGACCGCTGGCCGGGCGGCGGCGCAGCGCGGGGGCGGATGCGGGCCCGCATACGAGCGGGGCCTGGACCAAATCGCCGCAGAGAAGGCCGGGCGGGGGCCTCGGCGCATATCTCTGCCAAGGGCTCGGGTGCCAGGGCCGGGGGGGGGCCTCGGGATCACCCCATACCTGGAGCGGGTGCGCGGCGCGCGGCCTGTTGCGCCCGGCACCGGCAATTCCGTCCGAATCCCCGTCGCAACCCAAGGAGGGGAATGACCGGTGGTGGTGAAATAGCCCCCCGCATTCCTCCAAAAGTGGATCCGGCACTACCGGACATCCGGAGGGGGCCACACCGGACCCGGCCCGTCCACAGCAACAACCGACAGCCCGTGCTGTTCGGTTCATGCGGTTGCGGAGGGGGGGGAAAAATCGTGCTACCGGTCGACCGCCACTCGGAGATCCTGCGGATGCTGGACAGCAGCAATGTTGTCAAGGTGTCGGATCTGAGCGGCCGCTTCAAGGTCAGCGAGGAGACGGTCCGACGTGATCTGGAGCGCTTGGAACAGGACGGCGTCGTCCGCCGGATTTACGGCGGTGCCGTGCGGGTGAGTGGGCGCGCCATGGAACTCTCCTTTCAGAAGCGTCAGACCCGGAACCTGGACCAGAAGCGGCGCATCGCCTCCTTGGCCAAGGATCTCATCGCCGACGGCGAGTCCGTCCTCATGGACTCGTCGACCAGTTCCCTGGAGTTGGCGCGTGCGATCCCGCACATGCGGCTCACGGTGCTGACCAACTCGGTGTCCACGGTGATGGAACTGGCGAATAAGGATATCAATGTGATGAGCACCGGCGGGATATTGCGCCAGAACAACCTCTCGTTCGTCGGTCCCATCGCGGAACGGGCCATGGAGGGCTACTACGTCGACAAGGCCTTTCTCTCGTGCCGCGGTATCGCCGTGCGCGAAGGCGCCACGGATGCCTCGGATCAAGAGGTGGAACTCAAGCGGCGGATGCTGCGGGCGGCCAAGCGGGTCATCTTCTTGATAGACAGCAGCAAGTTCGGCCAGGTCGGCTTCTGTTCCATCTGCCCGTTGCGGGACGTCCATACGGTCGTCACGGACAGCAAGGTGCCGCCTCAGGTGGTCGGTGAACTGCAGGAGGCCGGCGTCGAAGTGCTCATTGCCTAGTCATACCCATCATCTAGATTCCACGCCCACATCTACCGGGAGGGGCGCCGCAGACGCGGCGCCCCTCCCGCGGTACCGACCGGGCCGGGGGAGGGGCGTGGTGCACGACCGCTTCTCCGCCGGCCCGGGCATCGTCATCCTCCCCGGCGCATCCCCCAGATCGCTCGCCGCCCGCCGACCCCCATGGGGCCATGGCGTGGAAACCGCACACCCGCATGCGTGCGTACGCGCTGGCCCGCACCCTGGCGCGGGCGGGGGCCGGCGCCGTGGGGCACCGCGCCTGGTCCCCGCGGCGGCGGACCTCGGACGGCCTGGGGCCCATCCGGCGCCCCTACCGGCCCGGCCCGCCCTCCACTCTCCGCGACCGGCGCTGCGGCCCTCTTGGCGCCCTCTGCGGCCGCTGGTGCGTGGGTGGCGGTGATCGAGCGTATCGGACCGCCGTCTCCGGCGCGCCCGCCCCAAAGAGTGTCCCCGCGGGGAAGATCCGCCCGATCCGCCAGTTCCCCCGTGCGATCGATAATGGCGACGGGCTGGTCGCCCCGCCGCCCCTCGCCGGGCTCCCCGCCCATCCTACCCATCCGGCGCGGTACCGTGGCTGGCGGCGGGCCGTGCCGGCCTCGCCTGCCATGGCCCACGCCCGCGTCGTCGGCCCCGGGTCCCGCGACCATCCCCGGCGAGCCCCCGGTCTTGGGGCCGCCCAGGGTCCGCGCGCCGCCGGCGCGTGTCCGCGCGGGCTTCGGCGCGGCTAAGCCGCGCGTGAAGCGCCGCGGGGCGTGCGCGGTATCGCGCCGGGCGTTGCCCGTGCCTGCGCGTTGTCGCCGTGGGCCGTAAAGCAGCGAGAGGGGGAGGCCGGAAGGCCTCCCCCTCTCGCTGCTTTACCTCTTGCGCACACCCGTCCGGCTAGCCGGTCAGGCCGGCGTAGGCCATGGTGGCGATGACCTTGCTCTGCGTGATCAGGAAGAGAATGATCGGCGGCAGGGCCATGACCATTCCCGCGGCCGCCTGGGCGCCCGCAAAGGCGACGGTGTTGGTGCCGCCGGGCGCCAGTGTGGCGAACGCGACGGGAAGGGTCTTCAACGCGTCCGTGTGGATGTACAGCTGCGGGTTCGCGGCGTCGTTCCAGACCATCACGAAGGTGAGCAGCACGAGCACCGCCCAGGCGGGTTGGGTCGCCGGGTAGATGATCGTCTGCAGCATCTTCCACTCGCTGGCGCCGTCGATGCGCGCCGCCTCCAGCACCTCGTTGGGGATGGAGTCGATGAAGTTGCGCATCAGGTAGAGGCCGAAGGTCGACACGACCACCGGGAGGATGAGGGCCCAGTACGTGTTGACGAGGCCGAGCTGCGTGATGATCAGGTACCTCGGGATGTTCGTCGCGGGGCCGGCGTACATCAGCGAGGCGATCACCAGGAACCAGAGGAAGCCGTGGCCCGGCATCTTGGTGTGCTTGGACAGCGGGTACGCCGCGAGGGTGGCGATGACGACCACTCCGAGCACGACGAAGAAGGCGACGAGCACGCTGTTGAAGAGATAGCGGGCGAACGGCACGGTCAGGCCCGACAGGGCCAGGATCAACGTGCTGAAGTTCTGGGTGGTCAACTGGTAGGGGATGATCACGGGCGGGAAGTGGAACAACTCGTTATAGGTCATGAACGCCCTGCCGAAGAGGATCACGAACGGCACGAACATGAGGATGGCGAAGAGCACCAGGACGAGCGTTCCGAGGATGGACAACTCATCCTTGTGGATGTGGTTCCTTCTCCGGATCCCCCGGGCGCGCGGCTGCTGGTTCTGCTGCGTCGGGGCGGCGACGGTGGCCATGGCCGGATTCCCTCCCTTGGTCCCCGAGTCGGGCGTCGTCGGCTCCGAAGGTCCGTACGTCTACTTCTCGGACAGCCAGTTGAGGAGCAGGCGCCCGAGCCCGTACGACCAGATGAACATGATCACCGCGATCGCGGCCGCGTAGCCCATCAGGTAGCGCGTGGTCGCGTAGTCGTTGGCGTAGTCGTTGATCGACGCCGCGGCGTAGTCCGGACTGTTGATCCCGCCGGCCAGACCCAGAAGGCCGCTGCCGCCGAAACTGCCGACCACGGCGAAGATGGAGTTCATCAGGAGGAAGGGCTTCATCTGGGGCATCGTGATGAAGAAGAGCTCCTGCCAGGCATTGCGGATACCGTCGACGCGAGCGGCCTCATAGAGGGAGTTGTTCACCGTCTGCATGCCCGCCAGGAAGATGAGGAAGCCTGTGCCCATGCTCATCCAGAGGGTGACCCCGATCAGGACGGGCATGATCAGGTGCGGATTCTGCAGCCAGGTGACCGGCTTGTGGACGATACCCCAGCGCATCAAGAGATAGTTGAACAGCCCGTACTGGTCCGAGGACAGGAAGTAGCCGCTGATGAGGGCCACGGTCGTACCGGCCTGCAGGGACGGCGCGTACAGGGCCAGCGTCAGCGGTACGCGCCAGGTCACCCGCACGCGGTTGATGATCCAAGCGAAGAAGAACGAAAGCAGGAGCCCGATGGGGCCGGTGACGAGCCCATACACGAGCGTGTTGCGCACGGTGATGATGAACACGTTGTCGTAGAGGAAGAGGGTCTTGAAGTTCTGCAGGCCGACCCAATGGGGCGTCTGCAGGACGTCGTAGTACGTCAGGCTCAGACCGATGCCGGCCATGACCGGGAGGATCGTGAAGAGGAAGAAGCCCACCATGAAAGGCGACAGCATCATGTAACTGGCGCGATACGACCAAACCTTGCGCGTCCATCGCCCGAACGCCTGCGATGCCCCCGGACGCCGCACGACACCGGAAAGGACCTCTGCTTCCGCGCGCACAGCCGCTCCCCCCCACACAGGATCCGTATCGCCCAACGGCGGGGATACGGCCCGGCGCTCCGGCGCCGGGCCTCCCCGTTCGAGCCCCCTTCGCCTAGCCGCCCACCGCCACGAAGCCCTTGTTCTGGGTCAGGCCGAACTGCACTTCCTGCCGGTACAACTCGTCGTTGACGTTCTGCGCGGCCCACTGCAACTGCGCCCGCGGATTCTGGCCGTTGATGACCACGTTGGTCCAGATGTTGTTGACGTAGCGGTCCGATAGATAGCCGCCCGGGACGATGGGCTCGGGTGTGTAGGACTTCCAGATCTGCTGGAAGACCCGGAGGTCCTGCTCGGGCCAGGGTAGGCCGGCCAGGGCCTGCACGTTGGCGGTGTTCCACGCCAACTGGATGCCGCCGATGGCCTCGATGTCGCTGGCGAACTCGAGCTGGGTCGCAGTGCTGGTCCACCACTCGATGAACTGCCAGGCCTGCTGGGGATGCTTGCTGCTCTTGGGGATGACGACCGCCGTGCTGGCGCCCATGTCGCCGCTGGTGTCGTTGTACTTGCAGGTGTCACCGGCCGGGATGGCCGGCTGGGCGGGGAAGTCGGGCATGGTGCAGGTGTCCTGGTGGGTGTCGACCGTACAGGTGCTCGGATCGTTGGCGTTGGTGCAGAGGTAGGCGGTGGCCGGAATCGGCGCGATGCCCCAGAGGCCCTGCAACTGCGGTGCGCCTGCCTGCAGGGTGACATAGTCGTTATACGCGCCGATGGCGAGTGGCACCTCGCCCGTCTGGAAGCGGGTGAAGAAGTTGGCCGAGACGGGCACGTTCCACTGGAGGAAGAGGTTGGTCCAGGCCTTGAAGGCGGCGTAGGCGTTGGACGTGTTCAGGTTCGACTTGATGCCCTGCGGGGAGTTGGTGTAATACGACCCCCCGTTCTGGTAGAGGAACGGCAGGAAGCCCTGCGGGGCGGCCGGATACAGGAACTCCATCCCGTGGGCGGTGAGGATCGGGATGATGGCGTACAGTTCCTGCCACGTCTTCGGCGGCTGGATGCCGCCCGGCACCAGACTCTGCAGGATGTCCTTACGGTAGAGGATCATCGTCATGCCCTGCGTCTCCGGTAGACCGTAGGTGCCGATCTTCCCGGCCGCATTCCTGTATTGGTACGGCAGCGTGGCCTGCGGGACGAAGCGTTTGGCGATGGTCGACCAGTTGGGCATCGTGCTGAGATCGACCGCCCCGCCGCGTAGGGCGAAGTCCACGGGCGTGGTGGCGGGCATGCCCGTCGCCACGTCCGGGCCGTGCCCGGAGACCTGCGCCAGGAGCACGATCCCGGCGCCGCCGGGGACGACGTTGAAGTTGACGTGGATCCCGGTGGCCGGCGTGAATTCGCTGTTGGCCATCTCGCTCATGACCGCCGCCCACGACTGGCCGAAGCCCACCCAGACGTTGATAGCGTTGGTGTAGACGCTGCCGACGCCGGTGTAGTCGCGATAGAAGGAGAGGATGAAGTTGTCCCAGGTCACCTTGAACTGGGTCCACAATCCGGCCTGGGGCGACGGGAAGCGGTACGCGGGTGCGGCCAGCCCGATCCAGTCGATGGACACCGGCTGGGCTTCGAGCAGGGTGATCCATTGTGCGAGCGCGGTCTCGTCCTGGCCCCACTCCGACATGTCGAGCTGGATCTGGTCGGGGTGCTCCGACATCTTCTGAATGTCGTTGGCGGTGATGTCCAGGGAGTTCGCGGACACCGGCGGCGTCCCGCCGGCGTCATAGGTCAGGATCGCTGCCTGCTGCCGCAGGGCGCTGACGATCGACTGCATCTGGGGGATGAGGTCCACGACGTTCTGCGGCAGGTTGTAGTCGACCTGCGGGTTCGGGGTCGGACCGGTGATCATCAGGATCTCGCGCTGGAGTTCGCCGAGACGCTGGTCGGTCTGCTGGATGACGGCCAGTGCCTGGCCGACGAGGCCCAGCGTCGTGCTGAGGCGGATGACGTGTGTGCCCTTGGTGAGCCCGATCAGGGCGGGCGAACCGTTCGGCTGGGCCAGGGTCACCATGTTCCAACTGTTCTTGAACGGGATGCTGATCCACTGCGCCCCGTTGAAGGGCATACTCCCGTCGATCGAGAGCCGGCGGGTCGCCGGGAGGCCCTGCAACTGGGCCTGCAGCACTCGGAAGCCAAGCTTGTAGAGGCCCGTCTGGGGTACGGTGACCTTCCACTCCACCCACTCGTTGGGCTGCTGGAAGGTCGCGCCGTTCAACTCGTTGAGGATGAAGTACCCCTTGGTCTGGGGGACGACGCTCGGATACGGGTCGGACCCGGGCTGGATGGTCGGATCGGACATCCGGTAGATGTTCTCGCCCTGCACCTCGACGCACATGCCGCACGTCACGGGCTGCATGCCCTCGCTCTTCCACGTGGCCAGGGCCTGGGAGTAGCTCGGGAGCGCGGGCACGCCGTGGAAGACGATCGACTGGATCGCCATCGGCTCCCGGACCATCTGAAGGCGGAGCACGTGCTTACCTGCGGTCAGGCAGAAGAGGAGCGGGCTGCCGTAGGTGCCCTGCGCGTCGTACGCCTCGCTGGACTGCCACTGCTCGATCTCCTGGGGGAGCGGGTAGAGGTTGTCACCGCGGTTGTCCTTGGTGAAGTTCACGTAGCCGGTCTTGGGGTTGACCGTCGTGCCCTGGTACTGCCACATCCCGGGGAACGCGGTCTGGTGCGCCTCCTGGTACTGGTAGCCGTCGTATCCCAGGTTCTGGCCGGACGGGCTGAGGTTCATGCCGCACACCGACCCGGCGCCGGGCGCGGCCGTGGTGGACGCCTGCGGCGCCGGGGCGGCGCCCGTCCCCCCGGCGGCGGCCGTCGCCGAGGTCCCGGAGGCGGCCGCCGGCTGCGCCGCGGTGCTGCCGGCGGTGGAAGGCCCTGGCGGCGGGAGGGTCCAGGCCGGCACTGCCGGCACGGGGACGTAGTCGTTGGCGGGGTTGATCCACGCCGGCAGCGCCACCGGGCTGAGCCCGCTCGCCTTGGCCGCCTGGAGGATGGTCTGCGAGACGGCGGGAGGGGTGGAGGCGGAGGCGGCGACCGTCGGCACGGTCCCCGGCGGGTCGATCAGGATGCCGCGCTCGGGCGCTGTGCCGCGGCCGCAGTACGGACCCGTCGTGGCCGCCGACTGGTTGGTGGTGAAACTGGCCACCGTGGTGCCGCTTTGCGAGAAGCACTCGGGGTAGTCGTAGTAACCGAACTTAAGCTCGTAGAGGCCGGTCTTGGCCACCGTGAAGGGGAAGTCCACGCTCTCCACCGTATCGGGCAAGGCGAGCGCCGGCTGCTGGTTGCCGGCGAGACCGCCGGCCGGGATGACCTTGGCCCCGACCCCGGTGGTCTGGACGTTACGGTAGGCCGTGGCCGGGTTGATGACGACCTGCGTGTTCGCGGAGACCGGCCGGGCCCCCTGCGCCTGCCACTGCTGGAGGGCCGAGAAGAAGGTCCGTTGCTCCAGCACGGAGGGCGGCACGGCGCTCGCGTCGATGTTCGCTTGCGAGCCCAGGTTGGCGGTGCCGAAGCCGTTGACGGGTAGCGTATACGGTGCCAGCGCCCACTCCAGGCCCTTCTTGGCGTGCGCGTTGAGCGCGAAGGGGGCCGGCGGTAGCGCCGGGGCCGTCTGAGCCGCCGCCGTCCCCGTGGCCGCTGCCGCCGTCCCCGTGGCCGCTGCCGCCGTCCCCGTGGCCGCTGCCGCCGTCCCAGTGGCCGCCGTCGCCGTCGCGGTGGCCGCCGCTGCCGTCGCGGTGGCCGCCGCCGCCGTCGCAGTGGCCGCCGCCGCGGCGAGCGCCGGCCCGCCGCTCGACAGGATGAGGGTGGCACCTAAGGCGGTCGCCAGGACCGCCCGGTCGCCTAGGGCGCGCCCCGGATATCTCTTCAAGGTCTCCCACCCCATTTCGGTTGTACCAAGACCTACTCCGTAGCCCGTCGATTTCGGCGGCAGGGGAATCATCCCCTGCAAGTGCGCGCCCGTGTGTGTGACATTGCGCGCGGCCCCCGACCGGTGTCGGCGGGGGCCCGTTCGGGGCCGTGCGATCGGATGCGCGGGGTGGCGCGCGGCCGATCGCTTGCATGGAACGGCGGGGCGTGCGCCGTCGAGACCGTCGTCGGCCGGGGCGCCGACCTCGCCGGCTCTCCGTACATCATATGCACGGTATGTGCACGGTCCATGCCCGGCGGCGACGGGCGGGAGGAGTGGGGGCGGGGCGGCACCCGCCGCCGGGCCGTAGTCGGAGCGGCTACCCCGGAAGGGCGGGGCGCCCCTGTGGACTCGTCCCCGTGGGCCCGCGGTTCGTTGCCGCGGCCACGTCGCGGCCCGGACGAGCGAGGGGCCATCACCACAAAACCGCGCATATGGATGAGGAAGCCACAGCGGCGCGCTGCGGTGCCCCGTCTGGCAGGGGCGCGGATTTTGCAGGTTGTCTGGGGTTGGGGGCATGCGGGCGACGCCATCCGACCGGTTGTGTGCCTTCGCGCCAACGGCGCGGGCCCACTTGCTCGGCGGGAACCGGCGTACGCCCTGCGGCGCATTGTTCGGGTGGACGTTTCTCCCGTGGGAAGGATTTTGACTTTACACCGCCAACTTTGGGTTCTCAACCGCTGGATGCATTGCTGTGGAATCGCCCATGGACGGGCGCGAGGGCCGCCGTTTCGGGGGGGCCTGCACGGATGCACTCCGACCCGCTTCTGTGCACGGACGCACCTGCTGGGGGGGCGATGGTTTGGCTGATAGAGCATGGTTGCGCGGTCTTGTAGCGGGTGCGGGAATCGGGGCCCTGGTGACCGGCGTCCTCGGTTCCGTGGTGGCGAGCGCGGCCGGTGCCGCGGCCATCCAGGTCGAAGTCGACGGCCGACCCGTCACCTTCGCTTCCGCCCCGGTCATGATCAACAATCACGTCTACCTGCCCATCCGCTACGTCGCGCAGGCCCTCGGTCTCCCGGTGAGCTGGGATGCGTCGACGGACACCGTCCTGATCGGCACCGTGCCGTCCGGGCCTGCGGGCGCGGGGGCGGGGTTCGCCTATCAGGGTGTGCAGTACACGGCCAATTCCCTGCAGATTCGGACCTACCCCGGTAACGGGAACATTTCTGGCGCGTATTGGATCGTCAGCTATTCGATGACGAACACGGGCAGCGCCCCCGTGAACGTGCCCCAGCAGCAACCGTCCCTGGTGCTGTTCGGGCCGCAGGGCGTCCAGTTGTCGCCGGAGTCCACCCTCGGAGGGTCGGCGCCGGGCGTCCTCAATCCGGGCATCACGTTCTCCAGTTATCTGGTGTTCGAGGTGCCGGCCGGTGCCCTGCCGTCGGCGTACTCGATGGGCTTTGACACCTATCAGGTCGTCGGCGGCCAGTTCACGACCACGCCGCTCTCCGCGCCGCTGCCGACCTCAGGCGCGACCGAGACGGACACGGCCGTCTCGGCGACATACTCGCTCAACAATCTGTGGAATTCCGGCCTTCAGCAGCTCACCATCGGCCGCGTCGTCCAGACGACCGAGGTCGTGCCCAGCCTGACGGCGTCCAGCTTCGATCCGACCACCTCGTTCTGGGTCGTCGACTTCGGCGTCACGAATCCCGGACCGGGCAACATCACCTTCAGTGCGAACAACTTTGCGCTGAACTTCAACAACGATCTGTCGATCGCCCCCGACGCCGTCGGTTCGCTGCCCGGGTACGTGGCGCCGTCGAGTCTCACGGCCTCCGGTACCGTCACCCTGCCGGCAGGCCAGACGTTCTCCGGGTCGCTGCTGTTTGTGGTCCCGGCCGGCACGCCTACCACGAACCCGGCGTTGTCGGTGACGGTGGGCGCGCAGACGCGCATCATCAGCCTGCAGCCGTGCACGGGTGGCGTCTGTCCGCCCGTGCAGCAGTGAGCGGAACGGGGCGGTTCCGCCGGGGCCTGAGCCGGACGGGCCGCCTGGACGGTGGCCGGGCGCGCGCGGCGCGTGGCGCCGCGGCATCGGGACGGGGCCGCGGCCCCGTCGTCGCCTCCGGAGGCGAAGGGGGCTTTGTACGTTGACGGAGTCGGCGAGGTCGGAGGCCGAGGCGGTCGTTGAGGCCCGGGATGTCGTCAAGACGTACCGTCGCGGCAGTGCGGCGGTCGAGGCGCTCAAGGGGCTGACCTTCACCATCCCGCGGCGTCGGATGACGCTGCTCAAGGGCCGGTCGGGCTCGGGCAAGACCACGATGCTGAACCTGATGGCCGGGCTCGACCGGCCGACCTCGGGCAGCATCCGCTTCGAGGGGCGGGAGATCAGCGGCCTCGGAGACGCGGACCTGACCCGGATGCGGCGGCAGCACATCGGGCTGGTGTTCCAGACGTTCGCCCTGCTGCCGACCTACTCGGCATATGAGAACGTGGACCTCGTCCTGCGCATCGCCGGATTGGCCATGCGCCAGCGGGACAGGCGGGTGCGGGAGGTGCTCACCCTGGTCGGCCTCGCCAAACGCATGAACCATCGGCCGTTCGAACTCTCGGGCGGCGAACAGCAGCGGGTGTCGATCGCCCGGGCCATGGCCCCCCACCCCGATTTGCTTCTCGCCGACGAGCCGACCGGCGAACTCGACAGTGCCACCGGGCTCGGCATCGTCCGGCTGTTCCGGCGACTGATGGAAGAAGAGGGCGTCACCGTCTGCCTGACCACCCATGATGCCGCCGTGATGGCGCTGGCCGACCTGACGTACGAGATCGTCGACGGGCGCATCGTCGGGGAGGTGACGGGATCCAATGCCTGATCGTCTTCGGGCCCGATCGAAGGCCGACGCGCGCGGGCGCGGCGAGGCCCTGCCGGTCGCCGGACGCGGCCCGCGCGGCGCGGCCGGGTGGATGAAGGCCGCCTGTGGCTTCATCCTGTTGACGGTGGTGCCGGCGGGCTGCAGCCTCCTGCCGAGCGAGCCGGTATCCATCGGCAACGTGAAGATCCAACTGCCGCCGCCGCCCGCCCCCCTGACCGTGAAGGTGCAGCAGGGCACCGTGCTCCTGAGCGCCCAGGTCGCGGGTCAGGTACAGTCCACCCACGTCCAGAACCTGTATTTCAACAACAGCGGCCGTGTGGGGGATGTCTCGGTCGCCAACGGGCAGACGGTGTCCCAAGGACAGGTGCTCGCCTCCCTCGATACCGGGGGCCTGCCTTTCAACATTCAGAGCGGCAAGCTCGCGATTCAGAGGGACCAGTTGGCGCTCGAACAGATCCAGCAGCAGGACCTGGCGACGCCACCGCTCAACCAGAATCAGGCCCAGGAGCAGGCCATCCAGATGCAGCAGGCCCAGTTGGCGCTGCAGCAGGACCAGACCAATCTGGCCAACGACGAGCAGCAGTTGGCCGACGACGAGGTGATCGCGCCCTTCTCCGGCGTGGTCAACGACGTCGCGATCAATCCTGGCGATCAGGTGGGCGGATTCCAGGTCGTCATGGAGATCAGCGATCCGCGCTCCCAGGCCTTCATCGCCCAGCCCGATTCCACGACCGCGCAGGAACTGTCGGTGGGCGTGCCTTTCACGATGACCATGAGCGCTGACAACACCAAGACCTACCACGGCACCGTTGCCCAGGTCATAGTGCCCACGGCGGCCCAAATCGCAGCGGCGGAGCAGAGCGGCAATCCCAACGGCATCCCGGTGCCGGAGGCGATACTGAACATCACGGACTACACCGGGACCCCGCCGCTCGGTGCCACCTTCAGCGCAACGATCGTGATGCAGGAGGCCAAGAACGCCTTGTACCTCCCCGCCGACGCCGTGCACCAGTTCGGCGGCTCTTCGTACGTGGAACTGTATAAGAACGGCGTGATCAGCGACCAGCCGGTGCAGGTCGGCCTCCAGGGTGACACCGACTGGGCGATCACAGGCGGCGTCACGGTCGGCGAACAGGTCGTGGAGCCATGAGCACGGGGGACGGGGGCCTCACGCCGCAGCCGGAGGGCCGACCGGAGACCCGGAAGTTGTGGCGCGGGACGCGCGGCGTCGACCGCGACGAGGACGAGGCGCCCGGCGGGCGGAGCCCGCGGGGCGGGGCCGGACGCGGGCCGCTCGGAGACTTGGCGCGCGAGGTCCGGCGTTGGCCGGGCCAGGTGGCCGACCTGTTCGTCCTCGCCGCGCGCCGGCTCTGGGCCAACCGGCGGCTGTTGATCGGTCTGCAGATCGGGGTCATCGTCGCGGCGACCGTCGCGGCGACGGTCCCCCTGTACAGCAACGGCGCCCTGATGCGTCTGCTCGCCTCGCAACTGCAGCCGCAGAACGAGCGGCCGGCCGGCGCGGTGATGCTGCGCTACGTGTACCAGACGGGCGATACCTATACGCCGGCCGTGCAGAGCAAGCTGCAGACACTGGCGGACTCCGTGGACCATCAGGCGGGTATCGGCGGTAGCCCGGCCTACTTCTATACCGCCATGGGCAGCCAGAGCCTCCTGCCGGATCCCAAGTCCGCCATCCCCGAGGATGCCTCGGTGCAGCGCCAGGCCAGTCTCGAGTCGGAGGCCGGTTTCCACGCGCACGTGACCATCCTGGCCGGCCGCATGTATGCGCAGAATCCCGAGTCCGACGGCACGATCGAGGCCATCATCTCGCAGGCGACGCAGCAGAACCTGCAGATGGTCGTCGGCCAGAGCTACTACATGAGCGAACCCGGTTTGGGGAACCACCTCACCGTCAAGATCGTCGGTGTCTACCAGCGCCTGGACCCGACGGGCAGCTTCTGGCCGTTCCAGTTCGAGAACGCGAATTTGATCATTTCGCCCGTGGCCATGGCCAACATCGAGTTCACCGGCCAACTGCCCCTGGAGGAGGCGACCTGGTACCAGGTTCTGAATCTGGGCCAACTCGCTCCCAGTGGCGCCCTGCAATTGATCAGCACCCTGCAGCACATCGACGCCGAAGCCGGCCAGCTCATGCCCCACGCCTCCCTGGCCGTATCGCCGTTGAAGGAACTGCAGAGTTACGCGGCGCGCCTGCAATCGATGCAGAGTGAGTTGCTGCTGATCAGCCTGCCGATTCTGGCCCTGACCCTCTACTACGTCGTGATGACCTCGGGCCTGGCCATTCAGCAGGAGCGGAACGAAATCTCCGTTCTGGTCAGCCGCGGGGCCCGTACCTGGCAGATCCTCTCTCTGTACATCGCCGAATGGGTTATCATGGGCATCGTGGCCGTGATCGTCGCTCCGTTCCCGGCCGCCTTCCTTACCGAGATGGTCGGGTCGAGTAGCGGCTTTCTCGTCTTCGTGAACCGCCAGGCGCTCGCCATCGTCCCGACGGCCTCGATGTACGAGTTCGAGATCGTCGCCTCCGCCGTCGCCCTGATGGCCGCGATGTTCCCCGTCTTCGAGGCCACCCGGCAGAGCGTTCTCGGGTATAAGCAGGAAGTGGCCCGCCTGATGCGGGCCCCGTTCTGGCGGCGCGCCTATGTCGATTTCATCCTCGGGGCGATCGCCTTTTACGAGTGGCGCCAGTTCCACGCGACCAGTGGCGCCGCGGCGGGTGCCGCGACGAGCGGGGGATTCTCCGTCGAGCCGCTGCTCTATCTCGTGCCGGCCCTGTTCATCGCCGCCGCCGGGCTCTTCCTGGTGCGGGTCCTGCCCTACATCATCCGTGGCGTCGATGCCCTCATCGGCCGCGCGGCCCCGCTGCAACTGGTGCTCCCGGCGCGCCAGTTGGCGAGGACACCGGCCCAGTTCAGCCCCCTGATCTTCCTCCTGGTCTTCACCGTCGCGCTGGGGTATTACAGTGCCTCCGCCGCCCGCACGCTGAACCAGAACCTGTCCGACCAACTCTCCTATCAGGTGGGCAGCGACGTCAGTCTCTACGAGGTGTGGGCGCCCCAGGGCGTAGCCCAGTTGGGGAACACCGCGGCCTCCGCCGGATTGGAGACGAGCGGCGTCGCCGCATCGCCCGTCTCCGGGGCGTCCGGAACCGCCGCCGGCGGCTCCGGTACGGCGGCGGGCGCCTCGGGGACCGCCGCCGGCGGATCTGGCACGGGGTCCGGCGCGCAACTGCAACAGTTCGGAGGCGTGTCCCAGGCGGTCGGATTGCAACCCGGCCAGACGCAGGCCCTCTCCGCCTACGCGACCGGTCAGGCGGTGGCGGAGCCCCCGTTCGCGCCCAACGCATCGCTGCCTGGGGTCCTCTCCGCGGCCCGCGTCTTCCTGGAGTCGGCGCAGATCATCGTCGGCGGTCGGCCGTTGCCGACCGCCGGTCAACTGATGGCGATCGAGCCCAGTCAATTCTATCAGACGGCCTGGTGGCGAAACGACCTTTCACCGTACACGTTCGCCGCCTACATGACGAGCCTGGCCAAGCACTACAACGGCGTGCTCGTTTCGCAGTCGTTCATGGAGAGCCACTCGCTTGCGCCTGGGGATTCGGTGGTCCTGCAACTGGCGCAGGGCCAGGGCTCGTTCGAGATCCTGGGACCGATACAGAACTGGCCGGGCGCGTACGCCAAGAACGGGCCGGTGTTCGTGGCCAACTGGTCCTACGTCCAGCACACGTTCGGGGTCCTGCCCTACTTCGTCTGGTTCAAGACGAAGGCTTCCGCCAACGTGGCGACGATGGAGCAGGATCTCCAACAGAGCAAACTCTTCGCCACCCAGATCGTCGACCGGCGGGTGCTGTTGGGGCAGGCCCACGCGGATCCCCAGCGCACCGGTAGCGACGGGCTGCTGACGATCGGGTTCCTGGTGGCCGCGCTGCTGACGGTGCTGGGCTACCTCCTCTATGCCATGCTCGCGATGCGAAACCGCTTGCTCCAGTTCGGGCTCCTGCGGGCCATGGGGCTGCCGCGTCCCTCGCTGTCCATGGCGGTGGCCGTCGAACAGGTCTTCCTGCTGGTGGCGGGGATCGCCGGGGGACTCTACGTCGGCGATTGGACCTCGGCGCTCTTCCTGCCGTTCTTCCAGGCGAGGAACGGCGGCTCCGTGCCCCCGTTCCTCATCGCCGGTCCGGGGCCCGACCTGGCGCGGATGGGAGCCATCCTGGCCGTGCTGCTGGCGTTCGCCATCCTCGGGCTGCTGCAGGTGTTGCGCGGAATGCGGATCGGTGAAGCCGTCAAGCTGGGGGAGGACTGAGGCATGGCCGCCGAACTGGATGGGTCCGACGCCCGGGCGCCGGCCCATATGCCGTTCATCAACTGCGAGGAACTCGTGCGCATCTACAAGATCGCCGACCTGGAGGTGTTCGCGCTCCAGGGACTCGATCTTCAGGTCGAGCAGGGCGAGATGATGGCGATCATCGGCAATAGCGGCAGCGGCAAGTCCACGCTGCTGAACACGTTGGGTGGTATCGACCGGCCGACGGCCGGCCGCGTGAGCGTCGCGGGCAAGGACCTGCTGAAACTGTCCCGTGCCCAGATGCTCCGCTACCGGCGCGACGATGTCGGTTTCGTCTGGCAGAACCCGGCGCGGAACCTGATTCCGTACCTGACGGTCCTCCAGAACGTCGAACTGCCGATGTTGCTTGCGGGTACTCCCAGCGCCGCCGGGCGCCTTTGGGCCGCGGAGCTGGTGGAGAACGTCGGCCTCGGTCACCGCAAGCACCACCATCTGGTCGAACTGTCCATGGGCGAACAGCAGCGGGTCGCCATCGCCATCGGTCTGTCCAACCGGCCGGCCCTCCTGCTCGCCGACGAGCCGACGGGCTCGGTCGACAATGCCAACGCCCAGGCCATCCTGGAAGTCTTCCATCGCGTTAACCGGGACTATGCGACGACGATCATCATCGTCACCCACGACGTTCGTGTGTCCTCCTACGTCAATCGGGTGGTCGGCATCCGCGACGGCAAGACCAGCGTCGAGTTCCTCCGCCACCCGGCGGATGTCGGCTTGCACGGGGAGATGGATCCCGGAGCCCCGGGCGAGGAGAAGGGGGCACACCAGGAGTTCGTGATGCTCGACCGGGCCGGCCGTCTGCAATTGCCGCACGAGTTCGTCGAGGCCTTGGCCCTGAAGCGGCGCGTGCGCCTCGTCCTGGAGGACGACCGCATCGTGGTTCTGCCCCAGGAGCCGGAGGCGCCGACGCCGGATTCGTCGCGGGGCGGCGCGTGAGGCGGCCCGCGCGGGCCGGCCGGATGCGGCCGGGGGTGGTCGGCAGGGACGGCCGCAGCCGATGGCCCGGCGGCGGCGCATGCGGGTAGGGTGTGCCGTCTCCCGACCAGCGGCGGCTCACCCGGATCGACCAGCTTAACCAGACGATCCCGTAGCCGAAGTGGGCGCCCCGCGAGAGGAGTCGGTCCCTGCGGGGCGAATCCAAGCAGGACCAGGCCGCAGGTTTTTCTCCACCATTGGTCCCACGCTGTACCCGGATGGGGTTTTGACCTTGTGCGGACGGTCGGGGCTCGCGACGGCTTCCATGGTGTCCGGTGGCGCTAGTGCGTCCTCGGGGGGTGGCGCTGCGTTGAAATGGCTTAGGCGACTCATGACCATCGCCGCCTTTCTGGGAGTCCTCGGCGGGCCGCTCCTGGCGCTGGCCGCCGTTCCCTCGCTCTACTTCACCGTCGGGACCAACGGCAACCCGGTGCCCTCGCCTGCGCCGTTCACGCCGGTGCGGGCGATCTACACCGAGACGCTGAGTTGGCACGGCACGCCGCTCGGACCGCTGAGCGGCGTCAAGGACATCTACATCGACAACATCCATCACGACCTCTGGATCGTGGACACGGGCAACAACCGTGTCATCGAGTTGGCGCCCAATCCCGGCCCCCACGGCAATCCCCAGTACAACCAGGTCGTTCAGGTGATCGGGGGCGCGGGTGCCACCGGTCCGTATAAGCTCAACGGCCCGGAGGGCATCGCCGTCGGGCCCGGGGGCATCATCTACGTCGCGGACACCGGCAACGACCGCCTGGCCGCGTTCGCGCCCAACGGGACGTTCCTCAAGGCCCTGGGTACCGGCAATTCGCTGACCTTCCGCGCGCAGAACGTGAAGTTCGTGCCCAAGAGGGTCGCCGTCGACAGCCGGAACTCGATCTACGTCTCCATCTCCGGCCAGGCCTTCGGTCTGGCGCAGTTCGACAGCGAGGGCAAGTTCCTGGGCTTCTTCGCGCCCAACGGCGTCGGCTTCAGCGTCGGCTATGAGTTGTCGAAGCTCCTCGAGACGCCCGCGCAGCGCGCCCAGAACCAGACGATCCTGCCCCCCGAGGTCAACAACGTCTATGTCGGGCCGGACGGTTACATCTATACGACGTCGATCGATGTCACCACCCAGCAGATCCGCCGTCTGAACGTCGTCGGCGCCAACACCCTGCCCACTCCGAGCACCACGAAGTTCGGCCTGCCCATCGGATCCCTGCCGAACTACGTCTTCCGCAACATCATGGCCGCGCAGCAGAGCAGCGGCGGCAGCGGGGGGGGGGGCATCTCCAGCCTTCAACCCAAGTTCGTGTCCATCGCCGCGGATTCCAACGGCATCATCACGGCCCTGGATACGCTGACCGATTACGTCTTCCAGTACGGCCGCGAGGGGCAGCTGCTCTACACCTTCGGCGGTCTGGACAACGGAGACGGGGTGCTGGGCCTCTTCCAGGACCCGAGCGCGGTCGCCGTCGCGCCCAACGGGGACGTGGTCGTCTCCGACTATCTGGAGAACAACGTGACCGAGTTCCAACCGACCGCGTTCGCCAAGCTGGTGCAGCAGGGCGTGGTGCTGGACGACAGCGGCCATTACGCCCAGGCGGAGGCGCCCTGGAAGCAGGTCCTCCTGTATGACACGAACTACGACCTCGCCCACGAGGAGTTGGCCCAGGGTCTGCTCGCGCAGGGGCAGACGCTCGGCGGGCAGCCCTCCGTGTACGCCCAGCAGTTGCACTACTTCTCCAAGGCCATCGCCCAGTACTACCTGGCCAACGACAAGGTCGGCTTCGGTACTGCCTTCAGCTGGTACCGGCACGTGTGGATGCGGATCAACTTCACCTGGGTCTTCCTCTGCTTCCTGGGTGCGTGGCTCGTCTTGTGGATGTTGGTCAAGTTCCTCGGCCGGCGGCTGCGGGAGCGGCCCATCGCCTTTGACGGGGCGTGGGTGCGGAATGAATTCGTCCGGATGGTGCCCATGTCGTGGCGGCTGATCAAGCATCCGTCCGAAACCTTCTTTCAGCTGAAGTACGAGGGCCAGGGCACCATGTGGCAGGGCGTCGCCATCATCGTCATCGCCTACGTGCTGCACGTGGCCAATCTGGCCTGGACCAACTTCGACTTCTCCACGCTGGTGCGCGGCCAGACGAACATGCTGTTCACGTCGATGCAGTTCATCCTTCCGCTCGGCACATGGATCATCGCCAACTACCTCGTCGGCGACCTGTACGAGGGAGAGGCCAATCTGGCGGAGGTCGTCACGGGCAGCGCGTACGCGCTGATGCCCTTCATCGTGCTGCAACTGCCGTTTGCCCTGATCACGCACGCCCTCGCGCCATCGGACGGCGTCTTCACCCTGTTGCAACTGGTCTCCAAGTGGTGGGTGGTATACCTCTTCTTCACCCAGGTGCGCGTGCTGCACAACCTGGAGTGGGGGCAGGCCATTAAGGCGAGCGTCGTCACGCTGGTGGGCATCGGCGTGCTGTGGACGATGTTCCTGATCGTCTTCGGACTCGGGGAGCAGGCGTACCAGTTCGTGCACCAGATCATCCAGGAGGTCATCCTGCTGCGGAGCTAGGCGTGGGGCGACGGTTCCCCGGCGGGGGGCCGTCGCCCCGGCGGCCGTCGTCCGGGCGGTGGCGGCACCACGGGTGTCGCCACCGGCGCCGGAGGGTTCGTGGACCGCATACGTTGCCCGCGCCGCCGGCCGAGGGTCGGCACGGTTGAAAGGTGGAGGGAGTTCGGTGGGGACTCTGAACGGCGCGAAGACGGCCCTGGCGGCGGCCCTGGGAGGCGCCGTGGTGTCGGCCTGCTGTGTGGCCCTGTCGCCCGCGGCGCTCGCTGCAGGCACGTCCTCCGGCACGGCTGCCGGCACGGTGAGCGGCGCAGCGGCCGCATCGGCGGTCGGTGCGGCCGCTGGTGCGGGGGGCGCCGCCGCTCCCGGGGTCCAGGTGCCGGCCATCCCCAAGGGCATGCAGCTCATGGCCGACGACGGCACGCTGCGGCTGGCGGCGAACGTGCAGACGGGCGACTTCGAGGTCATCGACGAGCGCAACGGCGCGGTGTGGAACAGCAGCATCCCGAATCCCAAGCCCTATGCCACCAACCAGTACTGGCAGGACACCCTGATGAGCCAGTTCGGCATGGGCTACACCACCACGGAGCGCACGAACGCGATCGACGCCAACAATCAGTTCAACAGCACCCAGGCGCTGGCGCAGCTGACCGTCACCAAGATCGCCAACGGCATGGCCATGAAGTATGCGTTCGGGTCCCCCTACTACATCAGCTTCGAGGCCACCGTGGTGTTGCAGGGTGCACACCTGGTCGTGACCGTACCGGAGAGCAGCATTTACGAGAGCGTCGCCCCCAACTCCACCACGGCGTTGCCGCTGAGCACGGCGGGCTCGCCCGCGGGCGCCAAACAGGGGGCCTGCCCGAGGTTTCCGCCGCCCCCTAAGACCATGAGCCTGCAACTCTTCTACTTTCCTCCCGAGTGCTATGAGCTTTCGAGTATCAATTTCCTGCCCGCCTTCGGCGCGGGGGTCCCCGGGCAGACCGGCTACGTCGTGGTGCCGGACGGTTCCGGTGCCCTGATCGACTTCCAGGCGAACCACCCGATCTACACCCAGGACTACAACATGCCCGTCTACGGCGACTCCACGGTCACGCCGAACGCGGACCAGTGGCTCCCCGAGGCCAACATGCCCGTCTTCGGCATCGTGCACACCAACACCACCCACCCGGCGCAGTCCGCGGCGATGCTGGGCGTCATCACCCACGGTGCGGCGAACGCGAACATCGTCGTGGTCCCGGCCGGCCAGCAGGCGAATCTGTATCTGGCCTCCGTCGACTTCACCTATCGCCCCCAGTACGATGCGCTCGGGATCGGCCTCTCCCGCTCGCAGAAGTACTCGTGGAAGCCGATCCTCGGCGACCGGCAGGTGACGTACTACTTCCTGGACGGCAGTCAGGCCAACTACTCGGGGCTCGCCCTGCGCTTCCGGCAGTACCTCATCGACAACCAGCACGCGAAGCCGCTCGCCCCGCAGGCGGAGCCCCCGCTCCTCCTCCACGTGCTCAACGGCATCCGCGAGGTCGGGGTTCAGTTCGATCCCTTCCTGCGGGCCACGACCTTCGCCCAGACGCAGCAGATCGCGCAGGACCTGAAGTCTGCGGGCATCGGGAACATCCGGCTGACGCTGGAGGGCTGGATGCTCAACGGCTGGCAGTGGACGACCCTGCCGCACATCTGGCCCCCGGACGGTCGCTTGGGCGGTGTCGGCGGCCTGCAGCGGCTGGCCAGTTGGAGTAAGGGTAACGGCGTCCAGCTTGTGCTGGCCACCAACGTGTACCACGCGTGGCAGAGCTACGGGGCGTTCAACCTGCGGACGGACACCCTCCACCTGGAGAGCCAGTTGGTCCTGCAGGACTTCAACAATGCATACCTGATCTCTCCCGACTTCGCGGCCAACACGCTGTACCCGCCGCTGGAGAAGCAGATGCAGCGGGTGGGCGTCACGGGGACGGACTTCGGGTATCTGGCGCGCGACGTCTATCCCAACTACCAGCCGCAGCACACGCTGACGCGGCAGCAGGCCGCCCAGGACTGGATGAACATGGTCGGTGGGGCGCGGAAGACGCTCGGGACGGCGGGTGTCCAGGGCGGGAACACGTACGCGGTCGGCGCGGCGAATTACTTCTACAACGCACCGACGACCGACAGCGGCTTCGACTACGAGTCCAGCGCCGTCCCGTTCTGGGAGATCGCCGTGCACGGCCTCGCGCTGTACAGCGGCCAAGAGGCGAATCTGTACAGCACCCCGACGCTGCAAAAGCTGCAGATGATCGAGGACGGGGCGCTGCCGGCCTGGGAGATCACGTGGCAGCCCGCGTCGGTCGTGCGCTACACCAACTACAACATGCTGTTCTCTTCGCAGTTCAGCCAGTGGGCGCCGGCGATGGAGCAGGAGTATAAGCAGGAGGTCCAGAGCGGGTACGCGCGTCTCGCCTACGTGGCGATCACGAATAATCAGGACATCGCACCCGGCGTCAACGTGACGGACTATGCCGACGGCTCGCAGGTGGTCGTCAACTTCAATTCGCAGCCGGTCACGCTGCCGGCGCAGTACGGCGGTCGAGTGGTCAAGGCGCAGGACTACATCGTGATTCCGGGAGGGGGCCAGTAGGCGATGCGGGCCACGCTGCGTGCGACGCCGGGGATGCAGGTCCGGAGGACGCGTTCCCATGGGACGATCCACCGGAAGCGCGTGCTGGAGCTCATCCTGTTCATCGCCCCGTGGGTGGTCGGGTTCATCGCCTTTCAGGCGTACCCGCTGATTCAGTCGCTGCAGATCAGCGTCTCGGCGTTGAAGTTCTCCAGCCACGGGGTGTCCTGGCTCTGGGTCGGGCTGACGAACTATCACAACGCCTTGACGGTGGACGCCAACTTCGTGCCGTACCTGGTGCAGGCGGTCATCGCCACGTTCATCGAGATGCCGCTCATCCTGGTCTTCGCCTTGACTGCGGCGATGATGATGAAGCAGGGGCTGTGGGGAACGACGTTTTTCCGCGGCCTGTTCTTCCTGCCGGTGGTCATCGGTAGCTCCGCGGTGATGTCGCAACTGCTGGGGGCCGGCGGCGTCCCGGTCATCGTCCAGGGAAGGTTCCTGGGTCCGATCTTCCACGTGGTGGGACCGACCGTGGGCAACGACATCCTCGGTGTCTTCCAGGACATGTCCCTGGTGCTCTGGCGTTCCGGGGTCCAAGTGCTGCTGTTCCTCGCCGGCCTCTTCGGCATCTCGCCCACCTACTACGAGGTGGCGCGCATCGACGGCGCCAGCGCATGGCAGACGTTCCTCAAGGTGACGCTGCCCTGTCTCTCGCCGATGGTGCTGCTCGTCACGATCTATACCCTGGTCGATTCCTTCACGAATCCGCTCATGAACCCGGTGCTGAACTACATCCAGGCGCAGGGGCTGCAGGGTAACCTCAACCTCGGCTTGGCGGGCGCGATGGGCTGGATGTACTTCCTGGTGGTGTTCGTGATTCTGGCCGCGATCTTCAAGTACGCGCAGAAGCACGTCTACTACGCGGGGGAGCGGTAGCATGGCCAGGGAACTTGCCGCAGTCGAATTCGTCGCCAATCCGCTGCAGCGGGCCTATGACAAGATCCGCAACCGCGGTGCGGTGTGGATCCTGCGCCTTGTGCTCTATGGGATCCTGGTGGACCTGGGCTTCGTGTATTTCCTGCCCATGGCCTTCATGATCCTCACGTCCTTCAAGTCGCCCCTGGACTTGGAGAACCCGACGGTGGGCTGGCTGCCGACCCAACTCTTCGTGCAGAACTACACCTTCGCGTGGAGCCAGTTGGGGTACGAGGGGGCGCTGGTGCGGACCGTCGTCTTCGTGCTGCTCGCCGTCGTGGGCCAGGTGATATCCACCGCCCTGGTCGGCTACGGCTTCGCCCGCTACAGCCGGATCCGCGGCGTCGAGATCCTGTTCCTGATCGCCATTTTCACCTTCCTCGTACCCCCACAGACGATCGTCGTTTCGACGTTCCTCAACTTCAAGATCCTGGGCTGGCTGAACACGTACTACCCGCTCATCGTGCCCGAGTGGTTCGGCCAGGGGTTGCGCGGGGCGTTCTTCATCTTCATCTTCCGACAAGCCTTCCGGGCGCTGCCGTGGGAATTGGATGAGGCGGCCCGAGTGGACGGCGCCACGGCCTGGGGCGTCTTCTGGAAGGTCATGCTGCCGCTGGTCCGGCCCTCGATCGCGGTCGCCTTCGTGTTTTCGGTCGTCTGGCACTGGAACGACACGTTCGAGGCCTCGAACTTCCTGCAGGCGAAGTACCAATTGTGGCCCCTCTCGCTGGAGTTGCAGAACTTCACGAGTCAGGCCATGACCAACGCGAATCCGCTCGCCTCCGGCAACAGCGGTCAGCAGTTCGCGCAGAGCAGCCTGGTGACCGCGTCCAGCTACGGGGCGATCATGGCGGCGTCGGTGCTGGTCATCCTGCCGCCGCTGATCTTCTACATCCTGATCCAACGGGTCTTCGTCCAGGGCGTGGAGCGCACCGGTCTCATCGAGTGAGTCGACGCCGGACCGGTGGGCGTGGGCGGCGGCAGAGGCCGCTCCCGCCCACGCCCGCTCCTTCGACGCGCGGCAGAGCGGTGGGGGCCCGCGCCCCCGCCGCTCTGCTATGGGTGGGGGCCCGCCTCGATGCTGTGGGTGGAGTATTCGGCCCACGTCGGCTGGCCGAGCCGCGTGAGGAGAAGCGTGAACGCCTCGCTGCGAGGGCCGGTGCCGGGGTCGCTCGCCTCCCGGGGGGAGATGCCGACTTCCACTTCGACCTCGGCCCCGATGTGCAGGCGCAGGCCGGTCCCCGGGCCGAGGCGCGCGTATGCCTCCCCCGCGGTGCGGAGGGCAAGTCCGGCGTGGTCCAGGGGCAGCAGCCAGCGGGCGGCGCGGAGTAGGCGGAGGGCGGGCTGCGCGGTGGCCTCGCCGATCCGGAAGGGCTGTGGCGCCCAGAGCCAGACGGGGCTGGCGTCGGCGGCGGCCGGTGGCGCGGCGGCGTGCAGGGCGGCCAGGATGGCGGGCGTCCCGGGCGCGCCGAACGGCGACACCTCGCTCTGCATCCGACCCTCGGCGGCGCGGTGGCTGACCAGCAGGCCCGGGGCCCCGCAGACCTCCTCGCCGTCCAGGCCCCCTGTCACCGATTGGGCCCCGGCGGCGTGGAGGGCGGCGCGGATGCGGATCCACCGGTCGGCGTCGACGTGAAACCACAGCGATGTCGCCGGTACGCGCAGGCGGAAGCCGTCTGCGCGGGCGGAAACCGGGTCGGTGTCCGTGGCGTGCCACCCCCTGATGACGGCTATCCCACTATAGCCGGTCGTGCGTAGGCCGGGTGTCCTTACGCCGCGTATGCTACGCGGCGTATGCCAAGGCGGCCGGCCCGCGGGGGCGCGCGGGACCCTCGGGGGTCCGCCTCCGGTGCGCGGACGGGTGTTTGGGGGGACCAACGCGTAGCGGCGCGCAGGGCACCGTCCCGGTGGCGCCGAAACCCTGCCCGCGGTGACTGCCGTCAGAGTTCCCACCCGGGGCGCGCGCCGGTATCGGGCGTGACGCTGCGGCGGGGCGGGTCGAAACCTCTCCCGGGGTGTGCCCCCGAGGGCTGGAGTGAGGCCGGTGGAAGCCCAGTCGTTCTTTGCGCGGACCAAGCCTGTCCCGCACCCGGAGCGTTTCGCGATGGTGGCCGTCCGGCCGTCCGAGCGCGAGATGGCCTTCCGCATCGCGGGTTCGACGGTGGGTTTCTGCGCGGTGCTCGACGTCGGCCCCGAGATCACGCTGCTGCTCCCCCAGGAGCGATGGGCGCAGGTGTCCCCGGTGTTTCTCGACCCGGCCGTGACGACCGACTTCCGGATCGTCACGCTCGATGCCGACGTCACACTGGACGCCGTCGGCTACATCTCCACGCTGACCGGGGCGCTGGCGCGCGCCGACGTGCCGGTGGCGGTGCTCTCCGCCTTCAGTTGCGACCATCTGGTGGTGCGCGACCGCGATCTGGCGCGGTGTCTGGACGTGCTGCAGAAGGCCGGGGCGGCCGCGCCGGGCAGGGCCTGAACCGAGGGCGGCGGTCGCGGGCCGTACGGGGCACCGGGCGCCGGCCCGGGTGCCCTGCCGTCCCGTGCCTCGCCCTCCCCGTGCCCCTTGGTGGTGGGACGGGTACGGGGGCACGCGGTGGCGCCGCGGGGGCCGGCGGACGGTGCGCCGCCGCGGCCTTTCGCGCCGCCGTTGACCCGCTTGCGAAGCGGGTGCTATCCTGGCCGCAGTTTGCGCGGCGCCCTTCTGGTGCCGCGCCTTCCATTACGAACCGGTGGGGGCCGGGCGACGCTCCCGGGCGGGCCCTGGGGCGTGGGGAACCCGTGACGGCATCGGGCGCCGGCGGAGGCGGCCCGCTTCCCGGGTCCCGGCCGGGTGCCTGCCGGGCGATGGGACGGGCGTAGGCCGCGCGGCGGTCGCGCGCCTGCCCGTCGGTGCGGCGCATCTGGTGCGCAGGCCCCTTCGCCGCGACCCCGGGCCATGTGTGATGTGGGAGGATGCCGCCTTGGATTCCGCCGCCACCCCTGAACGGGTTTCCGTCGATGCGCCGGACACCACCACGCCCGCCGGAGGCGTTACGGCGGTGGGAAGGGCCGCCGGTGAAGGCCCGGTCCTGCCCCCGGGCTGCGCGGTGGATGCCCGCGGGCACCTCCAGGCCGGCGGGTGCGACGTCCCCGACCTGGCGACGCGCTACGGAACGCCCCTCTACGTCTTCAACGAGGACGTGCTGCGCGAGAAGTGCCGGGCTTACCGGTGCGCCCTTGCCGACTACGAGGGCGGCGCGGCGGTCGCCTACGCCGGCAAGGCCTGCCTCACGGTGGCGATCGCGGCGCTCATGGCCCAGGAGGGCATGCACCTGGATGTGGTGTCGGCCGGGGAACTCCATACCGCGCTCGCCGCCGGCTTCCCGGCGTCGCGGATCATCTTTCACGGCAACAACAAGGGCGAGGCGGAGGTCGCGCTGGCGCTGGACGCCGGTGTCGGCCGCTTGGTCGTCGACAACTTTCACGAACTGGCGATGCTCGACCGCGCGGCGAGCGCCCGTGGCGTGCGCCAGCGTGTCCTGATCCGCGTCGCACCGGGTATCGAGGCCCATACACACGACTACATCCGCACCGGCAGCCAGGACAGCAAGTTCGGCTTCGACCTGCAGACGGGCCAGGCGCTGGAGGCCGCGCGGCGTTGCGCCGCCGCCCCCGGGTTGGAGTGGATGGGCCTACATGCCCACATCGGCTCGCAGATCCTGGAGACCACGCCCCTGCTGCCGCTTACCGAGTTGCTGCTCGACTTGGCCGTCGAGATCCGGGGGGCGACGGACCTCGCCCTGCAGGAGCTCAACCTGGGAGGGGGCGCCGGCATCCGCTACCGCGACGAGCGCACGCTGGCGCCGGCGGACGTGGTGCAGGCCATGGTCGCGGCCGTCCGCCGCGGTTGCCGCGCGCGGGACCTGCCGCCGCCCCTCCTCTCGGTGGAGCCGGGCCGGTCCATCGTGGGCGAGGCGGGTATCGCCGTGTACAGCGTCGGGGCGGAGAAGCGCGTGCCGGGGCTCACGCCCTGGATCGCCGTGGACGGCGGCATGGGTGACAACATCCGCCCGGCGTTGTATCAGGCCGAGTACTCGGTCGCGGTGGCCGGTCGGATGCGGGATCCGGCCGAGGAGACGGTCCACGTGGTTGGGCGATACTGTGAGTCCGGCGACTTCCTGGCGCACGGGGTCCGGCTGCCGCGCCTGAACCCGGGCGACCTGCTGGCCTTCTTCTCCGCCGGCGCGTACCAGTATCCCATGTCCAGCAACTACAATCGCGTCCCCCGGCCGTGCCTGCTCCTGGTCGGGGGCGGCCAAGCCGATGTGATGGTGGAGCGGGAGACGTGCGCGGATCTCATCGCGCGGGACCGGCTTCCGCCCCGCCTGGCCGCCGGGGCGCCCCGCCCCGTCTGACGGGAGGGGGGCGGGCTCCGGCGTCGGGCGGCCTACCGGTCGCCGGGGCTCCGGGAATGGGGTGGGCCACCGGGGGGGCCGGCACGCGCGTGCCCGCCGGCGGCCGAGAGGGGAACTGCACCTGCTTTTCCATCTATCGCTACAGCAACTCGTCGAGGGGATCCCGGGGCTGCTGCTGGCCATCGTGCTGCATGAATACGCCCACGCGCTGGTGTCCACGTGGCTCGGCGACCCGACGCCCGGCCTGCAGGGTCGGCTGTCTCTGAACCCGCTGGCCCACATCGACTGGGTCGGGATGGTCATGCTCTGGGTCTTCCAGTTCGGCTGGGCGCGGCCCGTACCCATCGACCCCCGCTACTACCGCAATCCGCGGGTGGGTCTGGTGCTGGTGGCGATCGCCGGCCCGGCGATGAATGTGCTGCTGGCCTTTGCCGGGTTGCTCGTCATCGGCTACGCGCCGTGGCCCGCGACCGGCTGGGGCATCTCCGTGGTGCAGATCCTCTACCTGGCGGTCGTCTACAACGTCTTCTTCGCCGTGTTCAACATCCTGCCGATCCCGCCGTTGGACGGTTCCCGCGTGCTGAGCACCCTCTCGCGCGAGGGCGCCCGCCTGATGGCGGCGATCGAGCCCTGGGGCTGGATGCTGCTCATCGCGCTGGTGATCTTCGGGCTCTTCGGCCGCATCCTCGGGCCCCTGGCCCAGGGCCTGCTGGGCGTGTTGCAGGCGCTGAGCGGGGTGCATCTGGGGGCCTGACGGGCCCATCCGGCCATCCGGGGGAGGGGTGCCCATGGCGGGCGAGTCGGTGCCCCTGACCGTCGATGGCTGGTCGGGGTCGCTCCCGGAGCTGCTGGCGGCCGCGGAGGCGGGCGGTGTCGCGCCGGCGTCGCTGCGCCTGACCGAAGTCATCGCGGCCGTGCGCGCGGGGGGATTGGATCTGGAGGCGGGCTCCTCCGCGTTCGCCCTGCTCGGGCGGCTCGTGGAATTGAAGGCCCGGGCCCTCCTGCCGAGTCCCCCGCCGGAGGTCGAGCCGCCGGTCGAGCCGGACGCGGAGGCGGAGGCCGCGCGGTTGGCGGAGCGGTTGGCGGCCTACCAGGTGTTCACCGAGGCGGCGGCTGCCCTGCGGGAGTTCGAGCAGCGCCGCGCCGAGCAGTTCGGCCGCCCGGCCGGCCCGGAGCGGGTCCGTAGGCCCGCGGGGGATGCGGCGGCACCGGCCCAGGGCACCGGCCTGCCTCCGGGACCTGAAGCCCTGGAGCGACTGCTCACGGTCTTCGCGGAGGTCTGGGAGCGGGCGCGCCCGCGCACCCGGGAGGTGCAGCGGGAGCGTTTCACCGTCGGCCAGGCGGTGGCGCGGCTGCGCGACCGCCTGGCGGGGGCGGGCGCGACGGAGTTCGCCGGGCTCTTCGATCCGGACGCCGACCGACTCGAGGTCGTGGTCACCTTCCTCGCCCTGCTCGAACTGGTGCGGCTGGGGGAGGTGGCGGTCCGGCAGGACGCGCCGTTCGCCGCCGTACGGATCGATTGGCTCGGCCGGCGGACCGGCGCGACCGATACGGACGCTCCGGGGGGATCCGACCGGACGCGGCGCCATCGGCCCGCCCCGGCCGCGCCCGCATCGGATGCCGAGGAGGGCGGGGGGGCGTGAGCCCCGGGGGCCACGGACCCGGTCGAGGGATGGAGGGGTGGGATGGCGGTGATGGGCGGCGCGGCGGAGGAGGAGCGGACGGAGGCTCCGGGGACGGACGGGGCGGCGGCGGGACAGTTGGCGCCTCCGCCCGCCTTGGGCCCGCTCGGGCCCCTGTCCGCACGGCTCGAGGCGGTCCTGTTTGCGGCGGCCGAGCCCGTCGGGATGGCGCGCCTGGCGGCCGCGGTGGGCGTGGTCGAGGGCCAGGCCCGCCGGGCCCTGGCCGAATTGGCGGCGCACCTGGACGCCCACGGGCACGGTACCGCCCTGGTCGAGATCGGCGGCGGGTTCCAGATCCTCACCCGTCCCGAATACGCGGATGCCGTGGCGGAGTTCACCTCCCCCCGCCAGCCGCCCCTCTCGCGGGCGGCGCTGGAGACGCTGGCGATCATCGCCTTCCGCCAGCCGGTGACGCGCGCCGTCATCGACGAACTCCGCGGCGTCCATTCGGAGGGCGCCATCGCCACGCTGCTGGAGCGCGGCCTCATCGGCGAGGCCGGCCGCGCCGAGGCCCCCGGTCGGCCGTTCCTCTACGTCACGACCCGGCGCTTCCTGGAGCACGTCGGGCTCCGCTCCCTGGAGGAGTTGGCCTCCATCCCCGGCATGGCCCCCCTGCTGCCCGACGGCGTCGCTCCGTCGCCCAGGGCCCGCGCCCTCCTCCCGAACGCGGCGCCCTCCGGGGCGAAGGCCGCGACGGCTACCCTTCCGACCGATACTGCAGATACAGTGCCGTGACCTCGCGAACGTACCGCTGCGTCTCGGGGTAGGGCGGCACGCCGTGGTAGTGCTCGACCGCCCCGGGGCCGGCGTTGTACGCCGCCAGGGCCAGTCGCAGGGCCTGTGGGCAGGCGGCGGGATCGGGGATGCAGCCGCGCTCCCCGCCGCTGTACGCCGACAGGCGTTCCACCAGATACTCCGCGCCGCCGAGCGCGTTCTCCGCGGCGTCGAAGACATGCTGCACCCCGAGCGCCGAGGCCGTGGTGGGCATCAACTGCATCAGGCCCAGGGCCCCCGCCGGGCTCACCGCGGCGGGGTTTCCGCGGCTCTCCTCCTGCGCCACGGCCGCCAGGAGGGCCACCGGCACTCCCGTGGTCTGTGCGGCCGCCGCCAGGGCCGGGCTCCACCAGGCCGGCCGCGGCGCCCCGGGGGGCGGTTCCGCGGCCGCCAGGGCGGCGCGGAGCGCGGACGCGGACACCGGGACGAACGCCGCCGGCCCCGGCCCGCCGGGGAAGGCGGGGGTGGGCGATGCGGCGGAGCCCGGTATCGGCGTGGCGGGCGCCGCCTCGCCAAAAGCGGCGGTCACGGGGCGCCACAGGGCCGTCGAAGCCCACAGCACTACCGAAAGCACTACGGCGGCCCCCCCGGCCCATGCGGGCCCCCGCCCGCGGCGGAGGGCGCCGTGCCGCTTCCCCACCCAGGCGGGCACGGTCGCCGCGGGCCAGGGCACGGCCGGGACCGGTCGCCAGACGGCGGGGGCGGGGAAGGACGTCCGCTCGAGGCGGGGCGCCCCTGACGGCTTCCAGCGGGACCACGTGACATCCACCCCATCGCCGCCCTTTCCCAGGCCGGGGTGCCCGCATGGGCGGCCTGCCCGTCCCTGCCGCCCGCATATGCGGGCGGGGTGGCGCACATGCCGTCCGCGGGGGATGGCAACGCTGCCCACATGCGCATGTGGCTGGTGGCGCTGGGGCTGGTCGGCCTCGTCGGCGCGGCGGCGGCTACGCCGGCGGTGCTGCACCTGCGGTATGTGCTCCGGGACGGTCGGCAGGCCGTGCGGATCGAACTGGTGCTGCTATTCGGCCTGTGGCGGCGGCGCTGGCGCATCCCGCGGCGCGGCACGGCCCGCCTCGTCGGCGCCCGCGGGGGGGGGTTCGCGGGCCGCGTGCAGCGGGCCACCGTCCCCGGCCCGGCGCCGCGGCGGCCGCCGGCGCCCAGGAGGCGGAGCCCGGTGTGGCGGGGGCTCGACCACCTGCGCGGCCGCGTGCGCCTCCGTCGTCTCCGGCTCCGCCTCGTGGTGGGCACCGGCGATCCGGCCCTGTCCGCCGTGGCCGTCGGCGGCCTCCACGCGGTGATCGGCGCCGCGATCACCCTGCTGCCCGCCTACTTCCGCCTCCCGCCCGGATTCCGCCCGGAGGTGGCGGCGGCGCCCGACTACCGCCGGAGCCACCTGCGTGTCGAACTGGAGTGCATAGCCGACGCCCGGCTCGGCCACCTTACCTTCGCCGTGCTGTTGGCGCTCACGCAGAATTGGCGCGCCCGCCCGGGCGGCGGCCCGGCGGCGCCGCGCGGCACGTCCGCGGGGATGACGGGTGGCTGAGGCGCGAAAGGGGCGATGTCCGGTGCAGACGGCGGATGCGGGCGACGCGGGGGCGGTCGGGGCCCACCCGATCCAAGGGCTGATGCAGACGGCCATGCAGAGCCTGCAGGGCATGGTCGACGTGAACACGGTCGTCGGGGACGCCGTGGAGACCAAGGACGGAACGGTGATCGTCCCCGTCTCGCAGGTCTCCTTCGGGTTCGCCGCCGGCGGGGGGGAGTACGGCGTGGCCCGGCGGAGCGGCACCGATGCGGCCATCCCCTTCGGCGGCGGTAGCGGTGCCGGCGTCAGCGTGCGGCCGGTGGGATTCCTGGTCGTGCATCAGGGTAGCGTCCGGCTGCTGCCCGTCGATCAGCGGGCCTCGCTGGAGCGGCTCTTCGACCTCGCCCCCGAACTCCTGGACAAGATCCTTTCGGCGCTCGGCCGCCCGGGACGTGGCGAGGGCGCCACCCGCGGAACGCGCAACGGGCAGGCCGACCGCCGGACCGGGACCGGGGCGGAGGCGGCCGGCCGCGTGGCGGCGGATGCCGCGATCGAGCCCCTGAAGGACATGGTGCGGTCGGGGGCGTGATCGGCCGCCCCGGCAGAGCACGCCCCCGGTCCCCCGGATTGCAGCCGTGCCGCGGCACGGTGGCCACCCCGGGGTGGTACCGCGCATCGGGCGCCGTGTCCCTCGGCGGCCGGCCGTGCCGCGTGCCTCCGGTCCGGGAGATGCACTCCGCTCCGCCGATTCCCCGTCTCGGGCTCCGGCCCGATGCCGCCTCGCCGGGGGGGACCTCGGCGAACTGGCATCACTTCCCTGACCCGGCGCGCCCCCTCCGGGGCATCCTCCCCCGGGGGGGTGCCCGCCCGTGCGCAGCCTCTGGAAGGGTGCCGTCAGTTTCGGTCTCGTCCACATCCCCTGTCGCCTCTACCCGGCGACGTTCGACCGCGACCTGCATTTCCGCCAACTGCACCGCGAGTGCGGCACCCCGATCGAATACCACAAGGTCTGCCCCCGCTGCGGGCGGCGCCTGGAGCAGGGGGAGGTCGTCCGCGGCGCGGAGGTCGCCCCGGAGGAGTTCGTGCTCCTGCAGGATGAGGATCTGGCGGAACTACCGCTGGCGACGACCCATACGGTCGAGATCCTGGACTTCGTCGACCTGGCCTCGGTCGACCCGCTGTTCTTCGAACGGCCCTACCTGGTGGGCCCGGCGGAAGGGGGGGCGCGACCCTACGCCCTGCTGCGCGCGGTCCTGCGCCGCACCGGCCGCGCCGCGGTGGCCAAGGTGGCGATCCGGGCCAAGGAGAGCCTTTCCCTGGTACGGGTCGTGGGCGGGTGCCTGGTCCTGGAACTGATGCGCTACCCGGATGAGATCCGCGACTGGCGGGATGTCGACGGGCTTCCCGGCGACGTTCCGCTTCCCGAGCGCGAACTCGAAGTGGCGACCCTCCTCGTGGAGCGGTTGACGGGCCCCTGGCAGCCGGAGAAGTACCACGACCAGTACCGGGTCGCCCTCGATGCACTGATCGAGCGCAAGGCGGCGGGCGATCGGGTGGTGGTGGCCGCCGTCGAGGACCGGCCCGCCGGCCGATACGCCGACCTGCTGGCCGCCCTGGAGGCCAGCGTGGCCGCCGCCGAGGCGCAGCGGGCGCAGGGAAGCGCTGATGCCCATTGACGGTGGCGACGCCCGCGCCCCACCTCCGCTTCACCCACCTAGACAAGCCGCTCTGGCCTCCGGCGCCGGGAAGCGGGGCGGGGCCGACCACCAAGGCCGACTACCTCGCCTACCTCGAGGCCGTCGCCCCCTGGGCCCTGCCGCACCTGCGCAGCCGGCCGCTGGTGCTGACGCGCTACCCGCACGGGGCCCTGGGCGCCTCCTTCTATCAGAAGAACCTGCCGGAAAGCGCCCCGGAATGGCTCCCGCGTTTCCGCGACGACCACCCCACGGCCGACGGGCGGCACATCCGCTACCTGGTGGCCGCGGCCCCGGCGGACCTCCTCTGGCTCGGCCAACAGGCCGCCCTGGAGTTCCATCCCTGGCTGTCCACGGCCGCCGCGCCGGGCCTGCCGGACCGGGCCGTCATCGACCTCGACCCCATGGCCCCCGCCGGGTTCGAGGAGGCGCGCGCCGTCGCCCGCCTCGCATCCGAGATCCTCCGCGCCGCCGGGGTGCGCGCCTGGCCCAAGACCTCGGGGGCGACGGGGATCCACTGCTTCATCCCCATCCGCCCGGAGCGCCCGTACCGGGATGTGGCCGCGATCCTGCGCGGCTTGGGCGAACTCCTCCTGCGCCTCTGGCCCGGGCGCGTCACGCTGGAGCGCGCCGTCGCGCGGCGGGCCGGGCGCGTGTACGTGGACTACCTGCAGAACGCCCGGGGCAAGACCCTGTGCGCCGCCTACTCCCCGCGGCCGATCGCGGGGGCGCCGGTCTCCATGCCCATCGATTGGTCCGAACTCGACTCGGTCCGGCCGGAGATGTGGACGGTGCGCACGGCACCCGCGCGCCTGCGGGAGCGCGGCGACGCCTGGGCCGACCTGCCCGGGGCGCCACCGCAGGACCTGGAGGCCCTCGCGCGTGTCTGCGGGGACGCGCTCCAGGGATGCCCCACGCCGCGACGATTGTCGCGGCCATAACGCCCCGACGGCCCCTGCCGCCCGCGCCGACGGGGACTTCGGTGGATGCGGCCGCGTGCGGGGAACCCTGGGAGCGGAGGTGGTCCCTTGGCTCTGCAGTGCCTGCGCGAACTGGCGCCGCGCTGGGAGGCGCAGGGCGTGGAGTTTCTGCCGTACCAGATCGAGGCCGCCGAGCGCGTGGTGGACGGCATGGACGGGCAGGGCATCCTCGCCGACGAGGTGGGCCTGGGCAAGACGATCGAGGCGGGGCTGGTGGCGCGGGAGTTGATGGCGCGCGGCCGCTGCCGGACCGTGCTCATCCTCTGTCCGGCGACGCTCTGCTACCAGTGGCGCCGGGAGATGATGCAGAAGTTCGACCTGGACTTCGTCTGCGATCCGCGCCCGCACGACTGGGAGAGCCGGGACCTCATCATCGCCTCCATCGACGCCGCGAAGCGCGACGCGGCGCGGCTGCCGCTCTGCGGGCGGACCTGGGACCTGGTGGTGGTCGACGAAGCGCACAAGCTCAAGAACCGTGCGACGCAGAACCACCGCCTGGTGGCCTCGCTCCGCCGCCGGAGCCTGCTGCTGCTGTCGGCGACGCCGCTGCAGAACGACCTCACCGAACTCTACTCCCTGGTCTCGCTGGTGCGGCCGGGGCTCTTCGGCTCCTTCCACGCCTTCTGGCGCGAGTTCCTCCTCGACCGGCGGACCGCCAAGGACCCGGCGGCCCTCCGCCAGGTGCTGGCCAAGGTCATGGTGCGGCACCGGCGGCAGGACCTGGGGGCGGATCTGGGGCAGGCCCTGCCCGCCCGGCAGGTGGCACTGCTGCCGCTGCAACTCAAGCCGGAGGAGCGGACGCTGTACGACGCGGTGTCGGCGGCGGTGCGGCAGGAGTACCGGCGCCGCGTGGACGGCGAGGCCACCGTCCTGCCGCTGATCATGCTGCAGCGGGAGGTGTGCTCCTCCGCCGCGGCGGTCCGGCGCACCCTGTATGCGATCACCCAGTCCTCCTGGCTCGGGGGGGACCTGAACGAATTGCGCGCCCTGGCGGATGCCGTGGGGGAGCAGGCCAAGGCGGGCGTGCTGCAGGGGCTGGTGGGGCAGATCGGCGAGCGCGTCATCGTCTTCACCGAGTTTCGGGCGACCCAGGAGTACCTGGCGGAGCGCCTCCGGGGGATGGGGGTACCCGTGCTGCCCTTTCACGGAGAGCAGGCGGCATGGGAGCGCGACCGCGCCATCCGCCGCTTCGCGCTGGAGCCGCGGGGCGTGCTCCTGTCCACCGAGAGTGGGGGGCAGGGTCTGAACCTGCAGTTCTGCCACCACGTGGTCAACTACGACCTGCCTTGGAACCCCATGCGTGTGGAGCAGCGCATCGGCCGGGTGCACCGGCTGGGGCAGAAAAGCGACGTCTTCATCTACAACCTCTATGCGGAGAAGACCGTGGAGGAGTACCTGCTGCGGCTCCTGGACGACAAGATCAACCTCTTCCGCCAGGTGATCGGCGAACTCGACGTCATCCTGCGCCGGATGGAAAAGGGTGGGCGGCGGTCGCTGGAGAGTCATATCGCCGAAATCCTCTGGAAGTCCGAGGACGACAGGGACTTGTCCTTCGAGTTCGACGAACTGGGCCGCCGGTTTCTGCGCCAGCGGAGGCTGGCGCGGGACCGGGAGGGGGCGCTCTCTGGGGAGCCGGCGGCGGAAGATGGCCCGCTTGCCGCCGTGGCCGTGGGCGAGGTGAGCGGCTCGGATGCGGCGGCGGATGCGACCGGCGGCGTCGCTGCGGTGGCTGCGATGGCGGCGGGTCCCGCCGCGGTGGGGTGGACGGGGGGCGGCTTGCGCGCCGCGGGGGGCGGCGCGGAGGGGGATGGGGAGGCGGCGGCGGAGGGGACGGCGGAGGCGGCGGAGGCGGAGGCGGAGACGGCGGAGGCGGAGGCGGAGACGGCGGAGGCGGCGGCGGAGGGGACGGCGGAGGCGGCGGAGGCGGCGGCGGAGACGGCGGAGGCGGCGGCGATGGCGGAGGCGGCGGAGGCGGCGGCGGCGGAGGCGGAGACGGCGGAGGCGGCGGCGATGGCGGAGGCGGCAGAGGCGGCGGCGATGGCGGAGGCGGCGGCGGAGGTGGAGGCGGCGGCGGAGGTGGAGGGGATGGCCACCGGGGGCGCGACTGCCGTTGTCGCATCCGCACCTGCGACGGTGGGGGGCGCAGACAGGGCTGGGTCGGCGGCGGGCGACGAGGATGCCGTGGCGGGGGGGGATCCTGTCGCCGTCGTGCCGGTGCCGGCCGGGGTGGGTGGCTCAGGCGCGTGACGGGACGGGTGCCCGCCGCCCGTGGGCGCGCGGAACGGGAACCCGGGGAGGGACGTGGGGATCGGGCCGTCGATCCGGCGGCTGAGACTTCACTGCCACCGTGGAACCGTCGGCGTTGGGCGGTGGCCACGGTGGCACCGCGTAAGCCCGCGATCATCGCCACTCGAGCAGGTCCAGATCGACTGGGCGGAGCGGGTCCCGGGGAAGAATGGCCACAGATCGGACCCGCGCGCGTCCTGGAGGTCACTCCAGGCCGAGCGGGTCGCACCACCGGGGCAGCCAGCGCTCACCGAAGGCGCGGAGCACGGAGACGGCCGGCAGGATGTCCCGCCCCATCTCGGTCAGGGTGTACTCCACGCCGGGGGGCCGGCCGGGAACGGAGCGGCGCTCGAGGATGCCCGCATTGGTCAGCCGGCGCAGCCGGCCGCTGAGCATCCGCGTGTTGCCGGCGGCGGACCCCAGCAACTGCCCGAACCGCCGGGGACCGTCGGCGAGGTCGCGGAGGACCAGGAGCGTGCACTCGTCGCCGAGCACGCGGGCGGCGCGCGAAACCGGACAGGTCCAGTCCCGGCTGGTGGTCATGCCGCGCACTCCCTCCCGCGTCCGGGGCGCGGCGGACGTCGCGCGTCCCGGCGACGAGATGGTACCTGCAGCGATTGCAAAACGCAAGTGGATGGGGTATCGTGGCGCGGGCGGATCGAAGCCGCGCCCAGGGGAGGGTGCCCGCGATGAGTGTTGCCGTGTTCTCCGACACCTTCGAGACCGAGGTCCTCGGTGCCGACCAGCCCGTGATCGTCGATTTCTGGGCGGCATGGTGCGGGCCCTGCCGGGCCCTGGCGCCGACCATCGACAAGCTGGCCCAGCAGTACGAGGGCCGCGTCAAGGTGGTCAAGCTCGACGTCGACCGGGCCCCGGACATCTCGGCGCAGTATGGCATCCAGGCGATTCCGACGGTGATGGTCTTCCAGGGCGGCAAGGAGGCCGCGCGCTGGGTGGGCGTGCAGCCGCTGCCGGCGTACGCGCGCGAACTCGACCGGCTGGTGGGCGCCGGGGCGTAGGCGCCCGGGCAGGACGGCATATCTCGGACGCAGGAATCGGTCCCGTCCCGTGAGAAGCCGTCGCTGCCCCGCCTGCGGGGCGGGAAGGTCGTGGCTTGCCCATGCCGCTCGTGCTCGTGCAGCGCGTCGTGCCGGGGGCACCCGAATCGGCCTACGCGCTGGCCAAGGACATGGAGTCCTACCCACAGTTCATGAAGGACGTCGTATCCCTCCGCGTGCTTGAGCGCAGGGGCGCGGTCCAGCGGAGCGAGTGGGTGGGGCGGCTGCAGGGGAAGCTCATGCGCTGGATCGAGGAGGACACGTTCGACGACGCGGCCCTCACGATCTCCTACCGGCAGACGGAGGGCGACCTGAAGAAATTCGAGGGCATGTGGCGCTTCTTGCCCGAGGGCGGCGGCACGCGCGTGTCGCTCTCGGTGGACTTCGACTTGGGGATTCCGATGCTCGCGGGGCTTCTCGATCCCGTGGCCCGACTGGTCATCCGCAAGAACTGCGACGACATGCTCGCCGGTATCGGGGCGCGGCTGGCGGGGTAAGGGGCCGAAGCAAAAGCCCTCTTTTGCGAGGCCCCGTCCCACCGCCGGCGGACCGGGCGCCGGGAATCCGGGCGGCAATCGGTCCAGGGGGCCGAGTTGCGCGGCTCCGGCCCTTCCTCGCCCGTCACCGGTGGGGAGGCGGGGGGCGGCGGCCGCCCGATACGCCGCTTCGAAGCGACGACGGCCGATGGGGCCGACGGTCGCCACCTTCCACCCTGCCCCCTGCCGGATGGCGCGGGGAGGCCTGCAGCGATGTCGCGGGCGCCCCCGAAGAATACGCTGCATGCCATCCCCGCCATCGGGCCCGTCCACGCCCCCGCCCGTCCGGGCGGCGGTGGGGCGCTGCGTTGCCCGCTGGACCCTATGCCGCATGGCCCCGCGGCGTGCAGCCGGGCCGGCCGAGGTGCCCCACGGGGGGCGCGGCTGGGCGCCACGGCGCGCCTCCAGGAATGCGGGCGGCCACGACGAACGTCTGCGGGACGTCCGCGTGTCTGCGGGCGCCGCGGATGTCCTCCGTCGCGCCCACCGGTGGACCGTGGACGGGCGGCCGCCGCGGATACCCTGGTTTTGCGCGCCCGACCGGCGTCGCCCGCGGGAGCGCGCCGCATGCGTCCCGGGCGGGTCGTGCCGGCGGAGCGGCGAGGGCCGCACGGTGCGCGTCCCCATCCCGGGCGGGCGTCCCAGGGGCTGCGGGGAGGTGCCCCATTGGACGTGACCCGTGGAACCCCGCCCGACCTGACGGTCTGGGTGCGCACCCGGGACGAGCCGGGTATGCTGCACGCCCTCACCGGCGTGGTCGCCCGGCACGGGGCGAACATCACACACATCGACATCACCGAGCGCGACGGCGGTCGGGCCTCGATCTACATGGAGCTGGAGGGCGCCGGCATCGCCGCCCCGGCCCTGCTCGCCGAACTGCGGGCGCTGCCGGTCACCGCCGAGATCGAGACGCCGCCCTCGTTCTACCACGTCTACGGCAAGCGCGTGATCGTCATGGGCGGCGGCGCCCAGGTGGGACAGGTCATGTTGGGCGCTGTGTCCGAAGCCGACCGGCATAACATCCGTGGGGAGCGGATCTCGGTCGACACCATCCCCCTGGTGGGGGAGGAGAACCTGGCCGGGGCCGTGCGCGCGGTGGCGCGCCTGCCACGCGCCGCGGCGCTGGTGCTCGCCGGTGCCCTGATGGGCGGGGACATCACCCTTGCGGTCCGCGAGGTGCGGGCCCGCGGCATCATCGTCCTCTCGCTGAACATGGCCGGTACCGTGCCCGAGGCGGCGGACCTGGTCGTATCCGATCCCGTGCAGGCAGGCGTGATGGCGGTCATGGCGATCGCCCGCACGGCCAAGTTCGATGTCCGGAGGGTGCAGGGCCGGCGCTTCTGAGGGCGCGGCGGGGCCGCGGGCCGGGCGGGGGTGGGCCGGCGCCTCACGAAGGGACGGGGAGGGAATGCGGGCCGTCGCGCTCTGGATCGTCGGCGTGGCGGGACTTCTGGTCTTTGCGGCGGCGGCCTTCTGGCTCGCCCTGCCGTGGCTGATCGGGCCGCCGGCACCCCCGAGCCTGCTCCCGTCCGTGTCCGGCGGGGCCTTCACCCCGGCCGGGTTGCTCGCGGCGGCGCATCCCGGGCCGGGGGGCACGGAATCCCTGACGCTCAGTACGGCGCAGGCGGATGCGCTGCTCTCCCAATGGACGGGCTCTCCGGGGGCTGAAGCGGCGGGCATCTCTGCGGCCGTGCTCGCCTTCACCGCCGCCGGCATCGACCTCCGCGTGTGGGGGGACGCGCCCTCCTCCCTGCCCCTGGCGCGACTGGACGGGCGCCCCTTCGAACTGGAAGCGCGGTTGTCGCCCCGCCTGGTCGCCCCGGGCGTGCTCGACCTCTCCCTCACGTACCTCCGACTCGGCCGGCTGCCGATCACCGGCGTCGTTCCGCCCGTCGCCGTCATGGGGGCGCTGGCCTCCCTGGTCCACAGCCCGGCGGCGTCCGCTGCCTGGTGGCGCTTTCAGGGGGCCACACTGCGCCTCGACCTGTCCAAGGCCCCGCCGATCGTGGTCGCGCCGCTGCAACTGCATCTGGTGCCGACGGCGCTCGCGGTCTCCCCGGACGTGCTGGCGGTGACCCTGCGGCCGGACGCCGTGGTCACCCTTGGCGCGGCGACTCTTACCCAGATGCTGTCCCAGGCGCTGCTCGCGCAGGGAGGGGGCGTGGCGCCGACGCTCCAGTTCTATCCGGACTCGGCGGAAGTCACCCTGGTCTCCGGCGGTGCTGGCGGCACACCCGGCGTCGAGCACATCGAGCTCACCGTCGGCGTGCGGCAACCCGGCGTTTTGCACATCGGGGTCTCCGGCGTCTCGGCGGACGGGGCGGCGGCCGTCCTGGTCCAGGCGGTCGGCGGTATGCCGCCCTGGCTGGCGGTGGGCACCCAGGGCTTCGACGTGGATTTCAGCCGGATCGCGCCGATCTCCGTGGGGTCCGGGGTGCGGCTGCGGCTCCTGCCGACCGCCGCCACCTTGGGCCCGGGGGGACTGCTCGCCGATGTACAGGTGGTGCCGGTGGCGGGGGGATAGCGCATCCCGTCCCACCGGGCGCCCGTGGGGTGACGGGCCGCGGCCGACCCCGGCGGCGCCCGGCAGGTCCCGGCGCGGAATCGGGCGAAGTGCAGGCGGTCCCATCGTTCACCTCAGGGGGGATGCCGGTGTCCGCCGATGATCGCGCCCATGTGCGCCGCGCACGGAGCGGCCGCGGCTACACGCGCTTCTGCACATCCGGAGAGGACCTCGCCCACCTCACCTTCGGTACCTGCAACCTGGATGCGGGTGACCGGTGGGAGATGGAGACGGGCACCGACGAGGTCCTGGCGGTCGTACTCCGGGGGAAGGTCGACGCCGTCGCGGGCGGCCGCGGTTGGACCGGCCTCGGTGGGCGGGAGACCGTGTTCGCGGGGCGCGCCACCGCCGTCTACGTGCCCCCCATGTCGCGCCTGTCCCTGGCCGCGGCGGGCGGACCCGCCCTGGTCGGGGTGTGCCAGTCTCCGGTCGCCGCCGGGGAGGCGACCCCGGAGCCGTATGTCGTCCGGCCCGAGGACGTGCGGGTCACCGAGCGGGGGCGCGCGCCCTTCGGGCGCGAGGTCCACGACATCCTCGATGCCTCGCGTCCCGCCGCCCGGCTGGTGGTCGGTGAGACGTTCAACGCCGTGGGGAACTGGTCGAGCTATCCGCCCCACAAGCACGACGAGAACCGAGCGGAGGAAGAGGTGCGCCTGGAGGAGCTCTACTACTTCCAGGTCGACCCGGAGCAGGGCTTCGGCGCACAATTCCTCTACACGGCCGACGGCTCGATGGACGAGGCCTACCGCGTGCGCCAGGGCGACGTGACGCTGCTGCCCCACGGGTACCACCCGGTCTCGGCGGCCCCGGGCTACCGCCTGTACTATCTCTGGGTGATGGCCGGCGACGGACGGCAGTTGCGGCCGTTCGACGATCCCGTCCACGCCTGGGTCAAGTCCATGCCGGCGTAGGGGGGCGGCGAAGGTCGCCCTTCGCCGCCCCCTCAGGCCCCGGTCCCTTGTCCCTCAAGGCCTTCGGTGAGGCGGCCGATTCCGGGGGGGGGCCTGCGGCGGCCACCGGTCCTCCGGTCGTGCCAGGTATCCAAGCGGGTGCTGGGCCGTGCCTTCGCGGCGGCCTGTCTTGGCGACGGGCCTTCCCTCGGACACGGCCGGTCGCCCCCTCACATGGTGGTCCGCACCTGCCCGCCGTCGCAGTACACGTGTGTCCCTGTGGTGTAGGTGTTGGCGAACGAGAGTAGGAACGCCGCCATCCGGGCGAACTCCGGCGCTTCGCCGTACCGGCGGATGGGGATCTGGGCCATACTGCGGCGCGCCTCCTCCTCGGGGTCGACGCCCGTCTTGCGCGCACGGGCGAGATCGGCGGAGACCACCCGCGCGGTGGCGAACCGGCCCGGGGCGAGGCAGTTGATGAGCACGTTCTGGGCGGCGCATTCGTTGGCCAGGCTCTTGAGGAAGCCCACCACGGCGGCGCGCAGGGAGTTGCTCAGCACCAGATCGGGGATGGGCTGGCGGATCGAGGTGGAGGTGACCGCCACGATGCGGCCGCCGCCGCGCGCGGCCATCGCCGGCACGGCCAGGCGCACCTGGCGCACCACGGTCAGCACCACCGCCTCGAAGGCCGCGCGCCAGTCGTCGTCGTTGCCGTCCAGGGCGTGGCCGTGCTTGGGGCCGCCGCTGTTGAGCAGCAGGCCGTCGAGGCCGCCGTGGGCCGAGGTCGCCGCGCCGATCAGCGCGGCACAGCCCTCCTCCGTGGACAGGTCGGCGGTCACCGGCAGGACCTCCGCCCCCGGGACCGCCTGCCGCACGCGATCCGCGGCTTCGGCGATCCGTTCGGCCGATCGGGACCCGATCACCAGCAGCGCGCCCTCGCGGGCGAGTTCCTCCGCCACGGCATACCCGAGGCCGGCGCTCGCGCCGCCGACCACCGCGACCTTGCCCTTCAAACCGAGGTCCAACCGTCCACCGCCCTCGCTCCGTCTCCGGCGTGGTTTTCGGGGCCTGTCGGACACGACGGGCCCGATGCGGGCCCGGCATGGATCACGGGGCGAGGCGGACCCGCTCCGGGCCCGTCGGCGGCGCGGCGGGCGGCCCGTCCCCGTCCCCCGGCGGGTCGTCCGGCCGGTGCTGCTCCAGCCATTGCACGATCATGGCCCGCAGCCCGGGATCGATCGGCTGCTGGATCAACTGCCCGTATTCCTGTACCCCGCCGTCGCCGGCCGTGCGGCGCAGCAGGTGGGTCAGGTCGGGGACGACCACGCCCGTGGCGTCCCCCCCGGCGCCCTGGAGCGCGGCCGCGATGGCCTCGGCGTCGCTGCCGGGCAGCTGGGTGTCCTTGGCGCCCCCGATCGAAAGGACCGGGCAGCGCAATCCCCCGACCAGGGATGCGTAGTCCAGATCGAAGTGCGAGCGGAACCAACGCACCGGGAGTTGCTGGTTCATGAAGGTGATGGCAGGCTGGTCGGGCGGCGCCGCCCGGACCGCCGCGATCATCTCCTCGGTCGTGCGCCGCTGGTCGAAGCCGTCCGGGATGCCGGAGGCGCGGCGCTGGTCCGGTGGCAGGCGGTCGATGGCCTCCTGCACGGACGCCGCCTGGCGGCGCAGGATCTCCTCCATGGGCGTGATCGCCGGGCACAGTAGGATCAGGCCGGCGATGCGCGGGTCCTCGCCGCCGAGCATGAGCGCGATGGTGGTCCCCTCGCTGTGGCCGACCGCGAACACGGGCAGGTCAGCCGTCTCGTGGGTGCGGCGCAGGAAGCGCACGGCCTCGCGCGCGTCGGCGGCGAAATCGTGGACCGAGGCCGACAGGGGCTCGCCCGTGCTCTCACCCACGCCGCGCTTGTCATAGCGGAGCGAGGCCACGCCCGCCGCCGCCAGATCCGCGGCGATCGTGTTGAAGACGTTGAGCGGCGCGCGCGGGCTGTTCTCGTTGCGATCCTGCGGCCCCGAACCGTGGAGGAAGACGGCCGCGGCCCATGGTGCCACAGCCTCGGGAGGCAACTGCAGCGTTCCCGTGAGCAGCCCGCCGGCCCCGGCGAACCGGACGTCGCGCCCGGTGATGGGAGTCTCCGCCGTGGTACCCGCCCCCTCTTGGCCGCCGTCGCGGCCAGTGCATCCTTAACCCGTCCAGCGTGGGCCCCGCCCATCACAGCACCGCGGCGGCGCCCGGGTCAAGGAACCCGGGCACCGCTCGGCGTAGGATCCGGCGCGGCGTCGCCGGGTGCCGGTGGAGCGGCCGCCTGCGCCCTGCGCCTGCGCCCCGCACCTGCGCCCCGCACCTGCGCCCCGCGCCTGCGCCCGCACCTGCGCCCCGCGCCTGCGCCCCGCACCCTGCACCCGCGCCCTGCGCCTGCGCCCGCGCCCTGCGCCTGCGCCCGCACCTGCGCCCCGCACCTGCGCCCTGCGCCCTGCGCCCTGCACCCGCGCCATGCGCCCGCACCTGCGCCCTGCGCCCTGCACCCGCGCCATGCGCCCGCGCCTGCGCCCCGCGCCCGCGCCCGCGCCCTGCGCCTGCGCCCCGCACCCGCGCCTGCGCCCGCGCCCCGCGGGGGACGTCCGGTGCCTCGTGACTTTCCCGGCGCGGCCCTCATCGCCTTCCGGGACCGGACCGTCCCGGCCGCCCACTCTTTTCACACCGGCCGGCTGGCAGGGATGGGGGTCGGTTCGGGGAACTTGGAATACCATCGGAATCAGGCAGAGTGCAGGACCCTGCCGCCGCCGGGCCCTTCAGGGCGCCGGCACAGGCCCGCCCGGTCGACCACGGGTCCCCCGAGCGGGGAACGCCAGGGCGGTCGCGCGCAGACGGAATGCCAGGCGGAGGGGGACGGCTGCCATGGTGTGGAGCACCCTGAGCGCCGGGACGGCGGGTTGGCTGTTGCTGGCGGCGGGCGTCGGCAAGGTCTCCGACTGGTCCTCCTTCCGCCGCAGCCTCGGCGACGGGCGAATCGTTCCGGAACGGGTCCAGCCGGTCCTGGCGGCCGTCGTGCCGCCCCTGGAGATCGCCTTCGGCCTGGGCAGTCTCGTCGTCCCCGACCGCTGGACCCTGATCCCGGCCGGTATCCTGTTCGGTGCCTTCGCCGCCTATCAGGCGGAGGTCCTGCGCCGGGGCAACACCGCCGAATGCGGCTGCTACGGCCGCATCCGCAACGTGCAGTCCGGTCCGTGGACCATCGTCGCCTATGCCGTCCTGGCGGCGGCCGCGATCGCCTCCGGCGTCGTCGGGCGGTGGGAGCCGGTCTTACTGCGTACGGAGGGCGGCGCCGCGCTGGCCGCCGCCGCCCTGCTGGCCCTCGGGGCGCGCCGGTCGGAACGGCGTTCGGGATTCCCCTATGCCGAGGTGTACTACATGAGCCAGCGCCTCGCCGGAGAGCCCGACGGGCCCGCCCGGCAGGCGCTCGCCCGGGAGTTCGGCCTCGGGGTGGCGGCCACGTACAAACTGGTGCCCCGCAGCCGGGCCCTGTGGCTGGTGCTCACGGCCCGTTTCAAGGAGAAGCGCCAGGCGTGAGGGCGATGGCCCCGACCGGACCCCGTGGCGCCGGCGCGGGTCGGCCCCCTCCCCGAGCGGCCGGCACGGGCGGCCGCCGCCTTCGCGCCAGCGGTGCCGGCGCCCCGCGGCCGCGAGCCGGCTGTGCGATCAGCCGTGCCCGAGCAGATACGCCACGTGTTCCACGAGGGCGTCGGGGTCGGGACGGTCGAGGCCGGGGGCGCCGAGGGCCTCGGCCAGGCGGGCGGCAAGGCGCTGGGCGACCGCGGCGCGGTGAGGCCCTTCGATCGCCGGCAGGCGGGACCAGAACGACTGCACCGCGGCGGCGAGGGCGTCGGGCACCTGTTCCAACGCCGCCCGGCCCGGCGCGCGCGGCTCGAGATCGGCGGCGCGGTCTCGCGGCGGCGCCGCCGCGTACCGGCGGCCGCGGAGCAGACCCGCCCGGTCGAGCCCGGCCATCAGGTGCTCCAGGGCGGCGGGGACAGGCGCCGCCGCGAGCCCCTCGCACCCCGGGACCGTCCCGAGACGTTGGAGCACGGCCGGGGCGCCCCCCCACCCGCCCGGCCCGCGGCGCCAGAGCCGCGCGGCCCTCCGGCGCAGGCCGGACGGCAGGCGGCGCAGGGTGGCGGCTTCGGGCAGCGGGCCGCAGTCGCGGGGACGCGGGAGGGGGACGCTGCTTCTGGATCGCCGGCGTGGGGCGGCCGGGGGGCGCGGCAGGTGGACCACCATCGTCCCCGCCGCCCAGTCGCCGAGGCGTCGCGATCCGCCGGAGCCGAGCGCGGCTGCCGTGCCGAGCAGGTAGAGGGCGGGTAGGAAGTCTATCGCGCGCATGACGTTCCGGACGAGGGCCGGGACGACCCCTGCGGGCCGCCCGTCGTCCCGCAGCACCGCCAGGCGCAGGGCCTGCTTCCCCGGGGTCGCCCCGCCCCCGAGCCACTCGAAGAGAAATCCGTAGAGCCCGAGAAAGAGCGCGGCCAAGAGCGCCTCGATGGCCGCGGCCCAGTCGCCGGGCAGCGACCCGAGCACGGCGCGCGCCCCGAGAAGGCAGAGGGCGGCCATCGCCGCCAGGATGGCGGTGTCGATGACCAGGGCCAGCGCGCGCGTCGGGACCGCGGCCGGCTGGAGCGGGAGGAACAGCCCCTCCGGCAGTCGGATGCCGGACGGCGGGGTGGGCTTGGGCGCCCGGGCGCGCGGGGAGGGACCGGCACCCCGTCCCACCAGCGGCCGCGGCGGGGCAGGCGGTGGCACGGCGGCGGCCGCCCCCGTCGCGGCCGCGGGGACGGGCGCGGCACCGTGTCCGCCGCGCAGCAGGTAGAGGAGGAAGGCCGCCAGCAACACGGCGGCGGCCAGCAGCTTCACCACCGGGGGCAGGGGCTGGGGGGTGAACAATCCCTCGATGCATGCCGCCCCGATCAGCCAGGCCACGCAGGCCCCGAAGAGCGGCGCCGTGCGCCGGAAGGCGGCCAGCAGGGCCTGTGCCCGGCTCCGCTCCCCGGGGGAGAGCCACGCCCAGCCCATGGCCAGCCCCCCGCCGCCCGCGCAGAAGGTGGCGGGCAGTTCGAGCACGCCGTGGGGGGCGATCAGGGACCAGAAGGCCAGTTGCTCGCCGTGGGCGGCTGCCCAGCCGGCCAGGGCGCCGAGGAGGGCGGCGTTGACCGCAAGCGCGGCGGCCGACCCCAGGCCGGCGAAGATACCGCCGGCGTACGCGGCGCCCGAGGCGGCGGCGTTGTGGAAGAAGAGCATGACGACCAGGGCCGGGTCGGGCGCCACGGCCGCGCGGCCGTGGCTGCTCTGCAGGTGCGCCCGGATGCTGCCCGGAAGGAGCGCGCTCGCCCACGCCGGGCTGTGCGCCACGGCCAGCGCCGCCACCGCGGCGACGGCGGCGTAGAAGACGGCCGCCGAGAGTACCCAACGGGCCTCGGCGCGCACCGCCCTGGGGATCCCCCCCGCCAGGGCCTCCCATAGGCCGCGCCCCGAGGGGCCCGGGGCGCGATAGAGCCGGCCGTAGGCCTCCAGGACGAGGAAGGGCGGCGCGCCCGCGCCCGGGCCCCGGCGGCCGCGCGGACCGGCCGCAGCCGCGACGGCGGCCCGGTAGAGGGTCCAGAGGCGTTTCCCCGCGTCGCGGTCCAACGCCTTGAGGCCGCGCCGGCTGCGGTGCAGCAGGGCCCCCATCTCCCGCGCCGCCTCCGGGCCCCAGTCCGCCTCCGGCCCGCCGCTCATTCCGCCATCCCCCCGCGCGCCATGTGGAGATAGGCGCCCACGGCCTCGGCGGCCAGGTGCCCGGGAGGCCCGTCGCGGGCCGGTACGCCGCGGTGGACGAGCGCCAGGAGCGCCGTCCGCCGCCGCCGCAGGGCCTCCTCCGACGCCTGGCGTAGGAGCGTCGCGCGCCCCGGGTCCGCGCCCGCTTCCGGGGGTGCGGGCCGTGCCTCCACAAACGCCACGGAGCGCCACCGGGCCAGCCGGGGGAGGTGCCGGAGCAGGTCGCCCGCCTCCCCGGGGCCGGCGGCCTCGCCGAACCAGAGGATGTCGTCGGTCGGGAGCCGCAGCACGGCGGCGACCGCGACGCCGAGGTCCGGGTCGCCGGCCGAGGGCGCGGCGCCCGCCAGGAGGGCGGCCAGGCGGTGCAGTCCGTCCTGCCCCGCCCGCGGGGCGAGCACGACCGGCGTCCCGGCGGAGGACAGGAGCACCGCGCCGACGGCGTCCCCGGCCGCCAGGGCCGTGGCCGCCACCCGCAGGGCCGCTTCGCAGAACACGTCCAGCCGGGTGGGAGATCCGGGTGGTCCGCCCAGGGCCTGGGCGGACCACCTCCCGGCGTCGAGCACCAGGAGCAGGCGGCGGCCGCGTTCGGGCCGCAGGCGGCGGACGACGGGCTGGTCCCGGCGGGCGGTGGCCCGCCAGTGCATCCGGCGGGCGTCCTCCCCGGCCGCATAGGGCCGGATGCCGTCGAATTCGATCCCGGCGTCCCCGCGGGAGGGCGCGCCCTCGGCCGCCGCCTCGCCCCGAAGCCGCGCACCGGCGGTGGGGCCGGGGTAGACGGTCCGCTCCAGCGGTGCGCCCCCGTCCAGACGCGTCCGCCAGAGGCCGAACGGGCCGTCCAGGGTCAGGCGGGGACCGGTCCAGTGGACAACCCCCCGCGCGCGCGGCAGGAGGTGGTAGGCGGCGGTGAAGGTCTGGCCGGGCGCCAGCCTCGCCCGTCCCTCCGGCGCCCGCACCACCATCGAGGCGGGGGGGCCGTCGGTCCACCACAGCGTCCGGGGCCTGACGCGTCCGGTGGGCGACCAGAGGAAGGAGACCGTCACCGCCGCGGGCCGGAGGAGTCGCAGCGGCCCCGGGCCAGCGCGGCCGAAGCGCAGCTCCGCCGCGCGCGGGCAGAGGAGGGCGTCGGCCAGCGCCAGGGCGCACGCGCCGGTGACCGCCAGCACGCCGGCCCCCCGGGCCGCCGCGGGCGGTAGCAGGGCGCCGGCCAAGAGCGCGGCGGCGGCCGCCGCCGCGAACACGGCCGCGAGACGGGGCGTGGGTACGCGGCCCACACGGGCGGTCCCCGTCACCGAGGCACCTCCACCTCCTCGGCCAGGCGCTGCAGGAGGGCGTCGGGATCGAAACCCTCCACGAGAACCTCGGGAATCGGGCGGATCCGGTGGCGGCAGACGGGGAGCCAGACCGCGCGTATGTCGTCCGGGGTGACGAAGGCGCGGCCCGTAAGGGCGGCGGCGGCACGCGCGGCCTGCAGCAGGAGCAGGCCGCCCCGCGGGCTGACACCGGCCTCCAGGTCGGGGTGGGCGCGGGTCGCGGCGAGCAGGCGGCAGACGTACTCCGCGACCTCCGCGGCGGCGGAGACGCCGTGGCGGACGGCGTGCCGGGCGGCCAACCAGGCCCGCCGTCCCTCCTCTGAATTCAGCGCGGCCGGCGGGCGCAGCCCCGGCAGTGCCTCCAGTCCCACGGGGCCGGCGGCGAGGAGCATGGCCTTCTCCCGGTCGGGCGGGGGGTAGCCCACCCGCAGTTGAAAGAGGAAGCGGTCGCGCTCACTGAGCGGCAGGGGATAGGTCCCCTCGGCGTCCAGCGGGTTCTGGGTCGCGACGACCAGATGGGGCCGCGGCAGGGGCAGGGTCTCGCCGTCGATCGTCACCTGTCCCTCGGCCATCGCCTCCAGCAGGGCGGACTGCGTGCGTGGCGTGGTGCGGTTGAGTTCGTCGGCCAGCACGACATCGGCGAAGACCGGTCCCCGGCGGACCTCGAACCGCCCGCTTTCCCGCAGGTAGACGCTCGATCCCGTGATGTCCGCCGGCAGAAGGTCCGGCACGCACTGGATCCGGGCGAAGCCCCCGCCGATGAGCGCTGCCAGCCCTCGGGCGGCGAGCGTCTTGCCGACCCCGGGCGGGCCCTCCAGCAGGACGTGTCCGCCGGCCAGGAGCGCGTGGAGCAGGCCCTCCACCAGGGCCTCCTGCCCGTACAGCAATTCCGTCAATGGCTCCCGCACCGCCGCGGCGAGCGCGGCCGCCGCGGCAAGGTCGTCAGGCACCGGCATTCCCCTTCCGGTCCGTCTGCAGCAGCATCTCGGCATAGGCCGCCGCCGGTTCGGCGGCCGTGGGCGCTGCCGGCGGATCCCGCCGCACCGGGTGGCGCCGCCAGCCGGCGGCCCAGAGCGCGGTCGCCGCGGCGGCAGCCGCAGCGGCAGCGGCCACGCCGGCCTCGCGCGGGAGGGGCAGGGGTGCCCCCTTTGCCGCGGCACCCCCGTGGGGGGCCTGAGACGCCGCCAACCCGCTTCCAAACCAGTATTCGTCGAACGCCACCGGCCGGCTGCCGTGTAGAAGGGACTCGGCCAGCGCCAGATTGCCGGGGTAGCGGGCGAGGGTGGCGTTGGACCACGCCGTCGCGCTGCCGAGCCAGTACACCCTGCCCAGGCCCCACGGCAGGGTGAGGGCCGCCGGCTGGCCCAATACGGTATAGAGCGGCACGCCCCCGGCGCCCGGCAGCAGCACGATCCCCTGCGGCAGGTGGAGGGTGTCGGCGCCGCGCAGCGCCGGCAGGGCCACCGCGGCCCGGGCGTCCGCGCCGCCGAACGGCCAGGTCTCCTGCCGCACGTGGAGCGGCGCGCCCAGGGCCTCCACCGGACCGAGGACGACCAGTTCGTTGCCGGCGGCGGCCCACTGCAGGAGCTTTCGTGCGGCGGCCCCGGCGACCGGGGCGGGTCCGGCCGCCGCCACCAGGACGCCCCCCCGGGGCAGGCTTGGCCCGTCCACGCGCGAAACGGCGACGCCCTCGCCCTGCAGCAGGAGATACAGGCCCTTCATGCCGCCGGGCGCCGCGGAGGTGGAGGAGGGCGGGGCGGGCGTCCGTCCGGCGGCAGCCGCGGCCAGCGCGGCGATGATCAGCGCGCAGACCGCGGCTGCGACCCAGGCCGCGGGACCGGTCCGTCCCCGATCCACCGCCGCACCTCCCCCAGCCAGGTTTCGGCCTCTGCCGCGAGGGCGGCGCCGTCCTCCGCCGGCGGTCCGAAGACCACCCGGTCGTGGAAGGCGCCGAGGCCCGCGAACCCCGGCCAGGGGCCGTCGTCGCCGGCGGCCCGGCAGATGTCGTGCGCGGTCCAGCCGGGACGCACCGCGATGTCGCCGCGCCGGGCGATGGCCCCGACGGCCTCCCGGTACGCCAGGCGCACAGCCGCGGACACCTGGCCGGTCCGGAGCAGGGCCTCGGCGTCGGCCAGGGTGGGCCCCGCCGACCGGGCGGCTCGACCGGGCGGCGCTCGGCGGGCCTGCCGCCGGTCCCGATCGAACCCGCTGCGCAGGAGCCCCACCGCGGCCCACACGCCGGCGGCGGCGGCGAAGAGCCCCAGCGCACCGCCCGCCACCCGCGCCGCGCCCGGCGGCAGCACGCGAAGCGCCCGTTCCGCCGCCCGCAGGAGGGTGCGGAGGGCGATCCCCAAAGCGCCCAGCAACAGGACCCGGACCGCCTGCAGGGCCAGAGTGAGCCGCCACAGCGGTCCCGGCCGGGCGGCGGCGAAGGCGGGGGTGCGGAGGACGGCGCGGTAGCGGGCCGCGGCACCTGCCTCCGCCCCGGCGCGGGCGGGGGCGGCCGGGGCGGAGGCGATGGCCGCGAGCGCGCTGGCTGCGGCCCGGTGGAGCGCGCTGCCGCGCGGCGCGGCGATGCCCGCCAGCAGCGTCTGGGGGAAGACGTGGAGCACGGTACCGTCCGGGAAGCGCACCGCGGCGGCGCGCAGGGCGGAGTCCGCCGGGAGCCGCGCGCCGCCCGCGACGGCCTCGGCGAGGGCGCGCCGGGCGGCCAGGCGGTAGGACGCCCACGAGACCGGCTGCGCGCCGGCCGCCGCCGGCCCCGGGATGCCGGCGAGGGCCGCGAGCAGCAGCACGGCGGATGCCCCGGCGCGCGCCGCGTGGCTCCTCTTGCTGTGGCGACCGGTCATGACCCGCCCTCCAGGTCCAGCCCCTCCTTGCGCGCGCGCAGGTCGTAGTAGAGGAGGACCAGCAGGCATGCCGGGTAGGGGGCAGCGGCGGCGGAGACCGCGGTCGACCAGAGTTCGCGGAGCCCGAAGCCCACGGGCCCGGCGATCCCCGCCAGCAGCAATCCCCCCGCGTCGAGCACGCCGGAGACGATCGCCACCGCCAGACCGCCGAGGAAAAGGGCGCCGAGGGTGTGCCAGAAGAGCCCCCGCACGAGCGTGAAACTCCGCCCGAGGGCGGACGAGGCGCCGCGCCGCTCGACCACCGCGGCCACCGGGGCCACGGTCCAGCGGGTGAGGAGGAACACCCCCGGGACGATCAGGAGGAGCGAGGCCAGACCGCTCAGCACGCCCACGGCCACGCTGGTGACCAGGAGCGGCCAGAGCCGGGGGAGCCCCGCCCGTACCGACTGGAAAACGGGGGGTGCGTCCGTTCCGGGGTCCGCCGCCGACCGGCCGGCCAGGACCAGGAGGGACGCCCACACCAGAGCCTGGACGCAGACGCTGAGGACCAGCGCCCACCACGCCGGCGCGTACCCGAGGTTGCCCGCGGCGGACGTGAAGAGGTGCAGGAACGGGACCGGCGCGGCCAGATGCACCGGATGGCCCGTGAGGACCAGGAGTAGCCAGGCCACCGCACCACCGGACAGGGACAGGGCGAACATGGCTCCCGAGTGTCCGAGATAGAGCGCCAAGGCACGGTCCAGGAGTTCGGGCACCGAGCGGGGGCCGAGGTGGAGCCCGGGAATCGAGGCCGTGTCTGTCATCGGGCGCCTCCTGTCTCGGTCGGGCGCATCCGTGCGACGGGGTTCGACCAGGACGAAAGGGAGACCTCTTCCAGGGGCACCGGGAGCCCCTTCCAGACCGGCTGGGCCCTCTCTTGTATCCCGGCACCGCCCCACGCCCTGCAGGAGAACACCAATTCCCCGAGAAGTCGAACCCCTGCGCTCACTCCGCTAACGGGCGAGGCGATGCCGCAGTGAATCTCGATCAGTTGGTCGAACGCGTCCTCCGCGAGGGCGTGGCGCCGGCCGAGTTGGACCACCGCTTCCTGTCCCCCCGCCCCGCCCGGACCCGCCCCTTCCCGGCCGACATCGACGCGCGCCTGGTAGGCGCCCTCTCCGCGCGCGGGGTGGACGACCTGTACAGCCACCAGGCCTCCACCCTGGAGTGCGCCCGGGCCGGGCGCGACTGCGTCGTGGTCACCCCGACCGCCTCGGGGAAGACCCTCTGCTACAACCTGCCCGTGCTGGACACCCTGCTGCGCGACGGGGACAGCCGGGCCCTCTACCTCTTCCCGACCAAGGCCCTCGCCCAGGACCAGCGGGCGGAGTTGGCGGGCCGCCTCGCCGCCCCGGGCGGTCCCGGGGCCGGCCCCACCCTCGACGGGGATAACCCGCCCGCCCCCCCCCCCGCCCGGGCCGCGGCGCG
>Ga0080006_1148594_pt1 | contig 88789 bp, 91 predicted proteins | sample RS3BMetagenome_FD_69209 | JGI IMG/M metagenome (GOLD analysis project Ga0080006, IMG submission 69209) | Ferric oxide microbial mat and aquatic microbial communities from Rainbow Spring, Yellowstone National Park, USA - RS3B (SPADES... ... | reverse complement strand
GGTCCGCCTCGGGGGCTGAACCCTTCCGCCCACCCGCCGGCCACCTTCCGGCGGTAGTCGCCGCCGATCACGCTCCCCCCCGCCGGGGAGCGCCGTCGCCCGGCCTCCCCGCCGTCGCCCGGCCGCAGCATCCGAGCCCTTTCGCCCCGCCATCGGCAACCACCTGCGCCCGCCCGGGCCCGCCCGGGCCCGTCCGCGCCCGTCTGGCCTCCGGTGGGGCCGACGACGGCCATCGGTGTTGACCAGTGGGTGGAAGGGGCATAGAGTGGCGGAAAGTGGTTCGAAAGGGTCGGAGTAGGGCGCGAGCAGTCGGGGAGCGTCGAGGGCGTGGGAGCAGCGGACGGTGGCCGAATTCGTCGGAAGGTTCGAGCACTCGCTCGATGCCAAGGGCAGGGTGATCCTCCCGGCGAAGTTCCGTCCCCAGTTCGAAGGGGGCGGCTACCTGTCGGAGAACCGGGAGGGCTGCCTGGCGCTGTGGACGCCGGACGAGTTCAAGCAGCAGATGCGGGCGATGCAGGATCGGGCGGCCGGCGGCAGCCGACAGGAACGCAACCGCGCCCGGGTCTGGGCGGCCAACTCCTCGGAGATCGAGGTCGACCGGCAGGGTCGGATGGCCATCCCAGGACACCTGCGTGCGTTCGCCTCGCTCGAGGGCGAGGTGCTGGTGCACGGCGCCATCGACCGGGTCGAGCTGTGGAACCCGGCGACCTGGCAGGAACGGGTCAGCCCGACCGAATCGTGGTTCCTCGACGACGAGGAGGAATGAAAGGGACAGGATCGCCACACGACCATCCGGGGGCGCACCGCACGGCGGTGCACCCGACCCGGGCCATGCGCAGCCCCTCGACCGGTACGGGGGAAGACTCCTCCTCCGCCCTCTTCCCCGAAGGTCGGACGGGACATCGTCCCGACCGTTCCTCGCTGGTCGAGGGGCTGCGGATGGCCTCGAGCGACCAGCGTTTCGAGCACCGCCCGGTGATGGCGGCCGAGGTGGTCGAGCTCTTCGCCACCGTTCCGGCCGGCGTCGTCGTCGACGCCACGGTGGGTGGCGGCGGGCACGCCGCCCGGTTGCTCGAGGCCCGCGCCGACCTGGATCTTCTCGGTCTCGATCGGGATCCCGACGCGTTGGCCGCCGCCGCCGAGCGCCTGTCGGCCTATGGCGATCGGGTGCGCCTGCTCCGGTCGCGCTTCGGCGATCTCGAGCGGGTGGTGGCCGAGGAGATGCCCGGGGGCCGTGGCGTGGCCGGCGTCCTGCTCGACCTCGGGGTGAGCTCGCCGCAGCTCGACCGACCAGAGCGCGGGTTCTCCTACCGCCTCTCCGGCCCGCTCGACATGCGGATGGACCCCTCCGACCGCCTCAGTGCGGCCGACCTGGTGAACACGGCCGACGTCGACGAGCTGGCGACGCTGTTCGCGGCCAACGGCGAGGCACGCCTGGCCCGCCGGCTGGCCAGGGCGGTGGTCGCCGCCCGCCCGATCGCCACCACCGCCGAGCTCGCCGAGGTCGTCGCTCGGGCGGTCCCGGCCGCCGTCCGCCGCCGGGGTCACCCGGCCCGCCGCGTCTTCCAGGCGCTGCGGATCGCCGTCAACGACGAGCTGGGGCAGCTCGCCGCCGTCCTCGGGCCGGCCTGCCAGCTCCTCGTCGTCGGAGGACGCTGCGTGGTGATCGCCTACCACTCCGGCGAGGACCGCCTGGTGAAGTCGGCCTTCGCCAACCTCGCCTCGGGCGGCTGCACCTGCCCGCCGGGCTTGCCGTGCGTCTGCGGCGCCCGACCCGAGCACCGTCTCGTCTTCAGGGGCTCCCGCAAGCCCGCCCCGGCTGAGGTGGCGGGCAACCCGCGGGCCGAGAGCGCCCGGCTGCGGGCCGTCGAGCGGGTCGCCGCCCCGCCGCCGGAGCAGGTCCGATGAGCCCACAGGCGGCCGCCAGCCGCCCGCTGGGCCGCCACCCGTCTCGTCGGGCAGAGCGGATCGAGCGCAACGAGCAACGGCGGGAACTGCGGCTGGTCGAGCGGCCGGCCCGCCGCCGGCGGCGAGTCGCCCGGAAGCTGGCCGCCACGCTGGTGCTGGTGAGCCTGGTGACGGTCGTGGTGGGTCACGCCCTGCTCGCCCAGGAGCAGGTGCGGCTCTCGGTGGCCGAGAACCAGCTCACGACCGAGCAGTCGGCGCACCGCCAGGACGTCCTGGCCCTGGCCCAGCGTGAGACGCCCGAGCGGGTGGTGTCCCAGGCCGAGGCGCTCCACCTGGTCACACCCGGCCGGATCGTCCAGGTGCCCTACGTCCCGCTCGACGTGCCGCTGGCCACCCCGACGGTGGCCCCGGCCTCTGCGACCACGCCGACGACGGCCAGCACGACGGCCAGCACGCCGACGACCAGCACCGGGTCGTCGGGGGGGTGAGCCCGTCGGGGACCCTCGAGCGGATCGGCCGCCGAGGGGGGGCGGTCGACGCGGAGGCCGCGTTCGAGGGACGGGCGACCCGACCTCGGCCGGGGCCGCCGCCGCGCCCGTCGCCGGCCCGCCCGCCGACGCGGCCGTCGGGTCCCCGCCGTCCGACGGCGGCCCGCCAGCGGTACACCTTCGGCCGCCGGGTCCGCTTCCTCCGGTTCGCCCTCGTCGGCGTGCTCCTGCTGATGGTCGGCCGCCTGGTGGACGTCCAGGTGCTCCGGTCCGGCAGCTACGCCGCCCAGGGGGCCCAGGAACTTGCGGTCCGGGTGACGGTCCCGGCGCTTCGCGGCGGGATCTACGACCGTCAGGGCAAGGTGCTCGCCCTCTCGGTGCCCACGAAGGAGGTCCTGGCGGACGACTTCCAGGTCCAGCACCCCGCCACCGAGGCGGCCGAGCTGGCGCCGCTGCTGCACCTGCCGGTCGCCCGCCTGACGGCGCTCCTGTCGGAGCGGTCGGGCTACGTGGTGCTCGCCCGGAACCTCGCCGAGACCGCCGGCCAGACGGTGGCCGGCGACAACTTCCCGGGGATCACACTGGTCGACAGCGCCGTGCGGGCGCTCCCCGACGGCGGGCTGGCCTCGCCGGTCCTCGGGCTCGTCAACGCCGCCGGCCAGGGGGCGGCCGGGCTCGAGTACCAGTACAACCGCCAGCTCGCCGGCGTGGCGGGCGGAGAGACCCTGCTCGAGTCGCCGATCGGCGTCGCCCTGCCCGGCACCCCGATCACCGGCAGGGTGGCCGCCCGGCCCGGGACCGGCCTCGAGCTGAGCCTCGACGAGGACCTCCAGTACCAGACCGAGCAGGCCCTCGCCGCAGAGGTGGTCGCCTCCGACGCCGTCAGCGGCATCGCCGAGATCATGGACGTGCGGACCGGCCAGATCCTGGCGATGGCCAACCTGGTCAACAACGACCCGAACAAGCCGGGTGCCGCCGCGGCGGCGGCCGCCAGCGCCGGACTGCCGCACGGCAACGCCCCGGTCGCCATCGGCCCGGACGGACCGGTCTCCGAGGCGTCGAGCGACCTGGCGCTGACCCAGCTCTACGAGCCGGGCTCGGACTTCAAGCTGGTCACGTTCTCGGCGGCGCTCCAGGACGGGGTGATCACCCCGAACACCGTCTTCACGGTTCCAGACCAGATCCTGCTCGACGGGTCGATCTTCCACGACGCCGAGACCCATCCGACCGAGCCGATGACCGCTACCCAGATCATCGCCCAGTCCTCCAACATCGGCACCTCCGAGATCGCCGAGAGCCTTGGCGAGACGCGGCTCCTCCAGCAGGTGCGGCAGCTCGGCTTCGGCGAGCCCACCGGCCTCGGGTTCCCCGGCGCCTCGCCCGGGCTTTTGGCCGGCCCGTCGCAGTGGGAGCCGACGGACTACGTCTCGCTCCCGATCGGCCAGGTCGACGCCGTTTCGGCCCAGCAAGTCCTCGACGCCTACAACGCCGTCGCCAACGGTGGCGTCTTCGTCCACCCGAAGCTGGTCGACGCCAGCGTCACGGCCAACGGCAAGGTCACGCCCACACCGCCGTCGGCCAGCAAGCGGGTGATGTCGCCGGCGGTCGCCGGCGAGCTGGTCCCGATGCTCGAGCAGGTGGTGAAGGTCGGTACCGGCACCCTGGCGGTGATCCCGGGCTACACGGTGGCCGGGAAGACCGGGACGTCGAACATCCCGATCCCCGGGAAGGACGCCTACAGCAAGGGTGCCTACATGGGGACGTTCGTCGGCTTCGCCCCGGCCCAGCACCCGGTGTTCAGCGCCATCGTCATCCTCGACCGGCCGACGCCGATCTACGGCGGGTCGGTCGCCGCCCCGGTGTTCGCCAAGATCATGGGCGACGCCCTGCACCGCTACGACATCCCGAGCACCCCGGGCGCACCCACCGACGTGCAGCCCCACACCAGCCTCGCCGCCCAGGCGCAGGACGTCACCGGATGACCGGGCGCCTCCGGCGCCCTGCAGACCGTGCGCACTACCATCGCCGGGTCGGTCGGGAGCCGCACGGATCGTCCGTGCACGGCGCCGCCCACCGGCGTCTGCGGCTCCCGTGCAGATGACCCTGTTGCTGGACGAGATCGACGTGCTCGAGACGGCGGGCGATCCCTCCTCGCTGGAGGTGCTCGGCATCGAGCACGACAGCCGGCGGGTGGCGCCGGGCGATCTCTTCTGCTGCCTGCCCGGGGGCAGCGACGACGGCCATCGCCACGCCCCCGAAGCGGTGGCCCGCGGGGCCGTCGGGCTGGTCTGCGAGCACCTCGTCGCCGGGCTGGCGCCGGGCCGGCGAGGAGCGGTGGTGCAGGCAAGGGTGGCCGCCGGGAGCGCCCGGCCGTCGATGGCCCGCCTGTCCGCCGCCCTCTACGGCCACCCGGCCCGAGATCTGCTGATGGCCGGGGTGACCGGGACGAACGGCAAGACCACGGTGACCCATCTGCTCGGCGCCGTCCTGGCCCACGCCGGCCGGGCGACGACGGTCATCGGCACGCTCAGCGGGGCACGCACGACGCCGGAATCCAACGAGCTCCAGCGGCTGCTGGCCGACGTCCGGGACCGGGCGGCGGGTGGTGCGGCGGCCGTCGCCCTCGAGGTCTCGAGCCACGCCCTCGTCCAGTCGAGGGTCGACACCATCCACTTCGACGTGGCCGTCTTCACCAACCTCAGCCACGACCACCTGGACTTCCACGGGACGATGGAGGCCTACTTCGCCGCCAAGGCCTCCCTCTTCACCCCCGAGCGGGCGCTCCGGGGGGTGGTCTGGGCCGACGACCCGTGGGGCCGGCGCCTGCTGGAGCAGGTGCGGATCCCGGCGGTGGCGGTCCGTCGGCGCCAGGCCGACGACGTCGTCCTCGAACCCGGGCACACCGAGTTCACCTGGCGCCGGCGACGGGTGCGGACCGCCCTCACCGGCATGCTCAACGTCGACAACGCGCTGGTGGCCGCAGAAGCGGCGGTCGCCGTCGGGATCGACCCGGACGTGGTGGCGGCTGGTCTGGCGGCGGCGTCGGCGGTGCCCGGCCGGCTCGAGCTCGTGGCTGGAGCCCGACCGGGGCCCGGCCCTTGGGTCCTGGTCGACTACGCCCACACCCCTGCCGGGCTCGAGGCCGCCCTGGGCGAGTGCCGGCGCCTGGCCGGAGGGGGCCGGGTCTGGGTCGTCTTCGGCTGCGGCGGCGACCGTGACCGGACCAAGCGGCCGGCGATGGGCGAGGTGGCCGACCGGCTGGCCGAACGGGTGGTGGTCACCTCCGACAACCCACGGCGCGAGGACCCGCGGGCCATTATCGAGGAGGTCGTCGCCGGCATCGCCGACGTCCCGGCCGCCCGGGCGGCCGGTCGGCTGGTGGTCGAGCCCGACCGGCGGGCGGCGATCGCCGGCGCGCGGGCGGCCGCCGCCGACGGCGACGTCGTGCTCGTGGCCGGCAAGGGCCACGAGCCCTACCAGGAGATCGACGGCGTCCGTCATCCCTTCGACGACCGGGTGGTGGTGGGCGAGCTGCTCGACCGCCGCCGGGGGCGCTGAGCAGTGCTCTCGCTCATGTCCTCCGGGGGCTTCGCCATGATCGCCGCCATCCTCGGCACCCCGGTGCTGATGCGCTGGCTGGTCAGCCGGCGGATCGGCCAGCAGATCCGGGAGGACGGCCCGGCCCACCACAGCCTGAAGGCCGGCACGCCGACGATGGGTGGGGTGGCGATCGTCGGGGCGGTGGTCGCCGGCTACGTGGTCGGCCACTTCGGGACCGAGGTCCGCTTCTCGCGCACCGGGTTCCTGGTCATCGGCGCCGTCGCCGCCTTCGGCCTGATCGGGCTCGTCGACGACTGGATCAAGGTGCGGAACCGCCGCAGCCTCGGCCTCAACAAGCGGGGGAAGCTGGCCGCCCAGCTGGTCGCCGGGGTGGCCTTCTCGGAACTGGCGGTCCACTGGGCGCACACCGCCACCGCGCTGTCGTTCACCCGGCTCAACTCGCCGGGGATCCAGTTCGGCCAGTGGGGCTGGGTGGTCTTCGCCACCCTCGTGCTGGTCGGCGCCTCGAACGCCGTGAACCTCACCGACGGGCTCGACGGGCTGGCCGCCGGCTCGTCGACCTTCTGCTTCTCGGTGCTGGCGATCATGGGGTACTGGATCTTCCGGCACGTCTCGATCTTCCACGTCGCCCCGGCCTACGCCATCGACCTGGCGCTCTGCGCCGTGGCCCTGGCCGGCGCCTGCCTGGGCTTCCTCTGGTGGAACGCCGCCCCGGCGAAGATCATGATGGGCGACACCGGCTCGCTGGCCATCGGTTCGGGGCTGGCCGCCATCTGCCTGCTCCTCAACCTCGACCTGCTGCTGCCGATCACCGGCGGGCTCTTCGTGCTCGAGACGCTGTCGGTGATCGCCCAGGTGGTGAGCTTCCGGCTGTTCGGCACGCGGTTGTTCCGGATGGCCCCGGTGCACCACCACTTCGAGCTCCTCGGTTGGCCCGAGACCACGGTCATCGTCCGTTTCTGGATCCTCGGCGGCCTCTTCGCCGCCCTTTCTCTCGGGATCTTCTACGGCGAGTACCTCGTCGCCGCCCACTTCGCCCAATGAGACGGCGCCGCCCAGCCCAAGGTGGCCGGAGGGGGTTCCCCCACTTGGGCTCCCGGGTCGGCGAGGCTGGTGCGGTGCGGTGTCGGAGCACAGCAACGTCTCGGCGCGCGACGTGTCGGCGCACAGGGTGCCGGGTGGCCCGGTGACGGTCGCCTCGACCGAACGGGCGACGGGCGGCGGCTCGATCCGGGCGGCGGTCGTCCGCCTCCCGACCGGGTCGGTGCTCACCGTCCTCGTGTCCCTCCTGTGCGTGGTCGGCCTCGTCATGGTGGGCTCGGCCTCCGAGGAGATCTCGATCGCCACCTACGGCACGCCGTGGGCGATCTTCCTGCGCGAGGTCATCTGGATGGCCCTCGGCATCGCCACCTTGGTGGTGACGGTCCGGCTCGACTATCGCCGCTACCGTCGCTGGCCGACTCTGCTGCTCGGCGTGACCTTCGTCCTCCTCCTGGCGGTGCTCGTCCCGGGCATCGGCGTCCATTCCGGCGGTTCGAGCCGCTGGATCGGCTTCGGCCAGCTGCGCCTCCAACCGTCGGAGCTGATGAAGCTGGCGCTGGCGGTGTTCGGGGCCGACCTGATCGCCCGGCGGGAGGAGGAGCATGCCGGGTACCGCAGGATCGTCGGCCCGCTGCTCCTCGTCACGGCGGCCGGCGGGGTGCTGATCCTGGCCCAGCCGGACATGGGCACGGCGATGGTGCTCGGCTGCGTGGCGATCGCCCTCCTCTTCGCCGCCGGCGTCCCGATGAAGCCGGTGCTCAAGGTGCTGGTCGGCCTGGCCGTCCTGGCGCTGCTGGTCGGCATCGCCGAGCCCTACCGGCGCCAGCGGCTGCTGTCGTTCCTCAACCCCGGTGCCCACGCCACCGGCTCGGGCTACCAGGTGGTGCAATCGCTGATCGGGCTGGGGTCGGGGCACCTGTTCGGCCTCGGCCTCGGCAACGGGCGGGAGAAGTGGGGCCTCCTCCCGAACGCTCACACCGACTTCATCTTCTCGGTGATCGGCGAGGAGCTCGGCCTGGTCGGGGCGGTCCTCGTCCTGGCCCTCCTCGGCGCGTTCGCCTGGTTCGGGCTGAGGGCCGCCACCAGGGCACCGGACCGGTTCGGCGGGCTGCTGGCGGTGGCGCTCGTCGCCTGGATCACCGCCGAGACGGTCATCAACGTGGGCGCCGTCATCGGGTTGCTGCCGGTGACCGGCATCCCGCTGCCGTTCATCTCCTTCGGCGGCTCGTCGCTGGTGATCACCATGGCGGCCGCCGGGATGCTGGTGAACATCGCCCGGCACGAGCGCCCGGTCCGGTTGCTCGGCCCCCGGCGGTGAGCCGGCGGTATGCCGTGGTGGCCGGCGGCGGCACGGCGGGTCACGCCCTGCCGGCACTCTCGGTCGCCCGGGCCCTGGCCGAACGCGGGGTCGACCCCGGCTCGATCGAGCTCGTCGGGTCCCGGCGTGGCCCCGAGGGCCCGCTGCTCGGCGACCAGGGCTTCCCGTTGACGCTGCTCCCGGGTCGGGGGTTCTCGCGGCGCCGGCGGCCGGCGGACCTGTGGGCGAACGTGTTGGCCGGCCTCGGGCTGGGTGCGGCACTCCTGTCGGCGGTGGCCGACCTGGCGCGCTGGCGCCCCCGGGTGGTGGTCTCGGTCGGCGGCTACGCCAGCTTCGCCCCCGCCGCCGCCGCCATCGCCCTGCGGGTCCCGCTGGTGCTCGTCAACACCGACGCCGTCCCCGGCCTCGTCCACCAGGTCCTCGGCCGGTTCTCGGCCGCCGCCGCCGTGGCCTTCCCTGGGACGCCGTTGCCGAGGGCCCAGGTCACCGGGACGCCGGTGCGGGAGGAGATCCGCTCGGTCGACCGCCGGGACGACGCCCGGGCGTCGGCCAAGCGACAGCTCGGCGTGCCCCCCGGCCGGCGACTGCTCGGGGCGTTCGGCGGGTCCCTCGGCGCCCGGAGGATCAACCAGGCCGTCGCCGGGCTCGCCGAGCGGTGGTCGGCGCGCGACGACCTGGCGATCCACCACGTCGTCGGTCGGCGCGACTGGGACGGCGACGCCGGCTCGGACGGCGCCGGTGCGCTGTCCTACCGGCGAGTGCCCTTCGAGGACCGGATGGAGCTCGTCTACCAGGCGGCCGACCTGGTGGTTTGCCGGGCCGGCGCCCTCAGCGTTGCCGAGCTGGCGGTGGCCGGGGTGCCGTCGGTGCTGGTGCCGCTGCCGGGGGCCCCGGGCGACCACCAGACGCGCAACGCCGAGGCGTTGGTGGGGGCCGGCGCCGCGATCCTCGTGCCCGACGGACGGTGCAGCACCGACGAGCTGGCGTCGGTGGCCGGGGGGCTGCTCGACGACCCGGCGCACCTGGCGGCGATGGGCCGGGCCGCCCGGACGCTCGGCCACCCCGACGCGGCCGAGAAGGTGGCCGAGGTGGTGGCGGCCAATGCCCGCTGAGCAGGGGCAGCGCCGGGCGCACGCACTGCCCGACCTCGCCCGTCGGCGGCGGGTCCACGTCGTCGGCGTCGGCGGCGCCGGGATGAGCGCCATCGCCTCGGTGCTGGCGGCCATGGGCCACCAGGTGACCGGCAGCGACCTCAAGGCGTCGCCGGTGCTCGAGCGGCTGCGCGCCCAGGGCGTCGAGGTGTCGGTCGGGCACCGGGCCGACCAGGTCGGGGCGGCCGACCTGGTCACGTTCTCGCCGGCCGTCGCCGAGGACAACCCCGAGCGGGTGGCGGCCGTCGAGCGCCACCTTGACGTCGTCCGGCGGGCGGAGCTCCTGGCCGCCATCGCCGCCACCCGCCGCTGCGTGGCGGTGGCCGGCACCCACGGCAAGACGACGACCTCGACGATGCTGTCTTTGGCCCTGGTCGAAGCCGGGATGCACCCGTCGTTCCTGATCGGCGCCGACGTCAACGAGATCGGGACCAACGCCGTCTGGGACGACGGCGAGTGGGTGGTGGTGGAGGCCGACGAGAGCTACGGGACCTTCGAGGTGCTCAGGCCGGACGTGGCGGTGCTCACCAACGTCGAGCCCGACCACCTCGACCACTACGGCGACGTGGCGAACCTGCGGCGGGCCTTTGCCGACTTCCTCGGGCGGGCGACCGAGGCGGCGGTGGTCTCGGCCGACGACCCCGTCGCCGCCGAGCTCGGCCGCCACGCCGGCGCCGCCACGGTGGGGACCACCGCCGACGCCACCTTCCAGATGAGCGACCTCGAGCTCGCCAGGCGCTCGGTCGGCTTCGAGCTGTCCGGTCCCGACGGACCCCTCGGCCGGCTCGTCCTACCGGTCCCGGGCCTCCACAACGCCCGCAACGCCGCCGTGGCGGCTGCGGTTGCGGTGCAGGTCGGGGCGCCCTTCGAGGCCGCCGCCGCCGCCCTCGCCCGCTTCGCCGGCGTGCCACGGCGCTTCGAGTTCCGCGGCGAGGCCGGGGGGGTGAGCTTCGTCGACGACTACGCCCACCTGCCGAGCGAGGTCCGGGCCGCCCTGGCGACGGCCAAGGGTGGCGGCTGGGATCGGGTCGTCGCCGTCTTCCAGCCCCACCGCTACACCCGTACCCGTGCGCTCGCCGGCGACTTCGCCACCGCCTTCGAGGGTGCCGACCTGGTCGTGATCACCGACGTCTACGGCGCCGGCGAGCCGCCGATCCCCGGGGTGTCGGGGCGGCTGGTGGCCGACGCCGTGGCCGGTGCCCGCTCGGCCCCCCGGGTGGTCTACGCCCCGACGAGGGAGGAGCTGCGCCACCAGGTCGGCGCACACCTGCGGCCCGGCGACGTCTGCCTCACCCTCGGGGCCGGGGACCTGACGACGTTGGCGGACGAGCTGATGGCGGCGCCGACGTGGTGACGACGGCGATCGAGCGGCTGGCCCGGGCCCTCGGCGGCCGGGCCAGAGCCGAGCACCCGCTCGGGGAGCTCACGACCTACCGGGTCGGCGGGCGTGCCGCCCTGTTCGTCGAGGCCTCCGACGAGACCGACCTCGAGGTGGTGAGGGGGGTCCTCGCCGACGAGGACCCCCCGGTCCCGCTGCTGGTGCTCGGCAAGGGCTCGAACCTGCTGGTCGCCGACCGCGGCTTCCTTGGTCTGGCGGTCCGCCTCGGCCCCGGCCTCTCGGGCATCGAGCTCCCCCCGGTGCCGGCCGACGGCGAACCGGCGGTCGTGCGGGCCGGTGGGGGTGCGGGGCTGCCGGTGCTGGCCCGCCGGACGGCCGATGCCGGGCTGCGCGGGCTCGAGTGGGCGGTCGGGGTGCCCGGGTCGGTCGGCGGGGCGGTGCGGATGAACGCCGGCGGTCACGGATCCGACACCGCCGGCTGTCTCGTCCGCTACCGCTGGGTCGACCTGGCGTCCCCGGCCGGAGGTGTCGACCTCCCCGAGCGCCTGGCCCTCGGCTACCGGACGTCGGCCGTGGCGCCGTCGGAGGTGGTCGTCTGGGCGGAGCTGGCGGTGACCGCCGGGGACCCCGGGGCGGCCCGGGCGGCCGTCGCCGACATCGTCCGCTGGCGGCGGGCCAACCAGCCGGGCGGCAGCAACGCCGGTTCGGTGTTCGCCAACCCGCCAGGTGACGCCGCCGGCCGCCTCGTCGAGGCCGCCGGCCTGAAGGGCCACCGCCTCGGCACCGCCCGGGTCTCCGAGAAGCACGCCAACTTCATCCAGGCCGACGACGGCGGGTCGGCCGACGACGTCCGCCGGCTGATGGACCACGTGGCGGCGACCGTCGAGGCGCGCCTCGGGGTCCGGCTCCGACCCGAGGTGCGGCTGGTGGGGTTCGACGACGGCGACGAGCACGAAGGGAGCTGCCGATGGGCCCGGTGAAGACCGGCGTCGACGACCGGCCGACCCGTACCGACGGCGCCCGGCGGTCGGTCCCGACGGTGGCGATCGATCCGAGGATCCGCCAGCGACGGGTCGAGGTGGCCCGGGGGCAGGGGCGCCGGCGGCTCCGGGTGGTGCTGGTGCTCGTGACGGTCGCCGTGGTGGCCGCCGGCGCCTGGGCCGTGCTCCACGGCTCGCTGTTCTCGGCGAAGGTGCTGCGGGTCGAAGGGTCGACCCACACGCCGGCGGCGACCGTGCTGGCCACCGCCGGACTGGCCGGCCACCCGCCGTTGCTCGACGTGAACCCCGGGGTGGCCGCCGCCCGGCTCGGGCGCCTGCCCTGGGTGTCGACGGCCACGGTGCAGCGCCAGTGGCCCGACGGGGTCGTTGTGCGGATCCGCGAGCGCACGCCGGTGGCGGTCGTCGGGCTCGGGAGCTCCGCTGGGTCCGCCGGGTGGGCCGAGGTCGACCGGACCGGCCGGGTGCTGGCCGACGTGACGTCGGCGCCGGCCCACCTCGTTCGGTTGACCGCCGCCGCCGGGACCTCGCCGCCGGCGCCGCCGCCCGGGCGTGACCTCGGACCGGCCGACCGGGCCGCCCTCACGGTGGCGGCCACGTTGCCGCCGGCCTTCTCCTCGCAGGTGACGGCGGTCGTCACCGAGCCGGGAGGGACGCTCGACCTGCAGCTCACCACGCCGGTCACCGTCTCGCTCGGTTCCACGAGCCAGCTCCCCGCCAAGTACGAGGACGTCGCCGCCGTGCTGGCCGGCGCCCCGCTGCAGGCCGGCGACACCATCGACGTCAGCGTCCCCGAATCGGTCGAGGTCCTCCACGGCTGAGATCGCATCGACGGCGGCCGGTCGGATGCTCGGCGACGTCCCGCCCGCTGGCGGCGCGACCGCCCCGCTCGCGGGTCGTCCCAGGTCGGCGGGCGGTTGGGGGCCTCCGGCTGCTTGACCAGGTCGTGGCGCCGCCCGTATGTTGTGTCCACGTTGTCGCCTGCTGATCGTCAACCTCCGGATGATCGTCAACCTCCGCGTAAGGTTGAGAGAGATGTCCGAGGAGGACGGATCGGGGCGCCGGTGGGCGGGGGAGTGGAAGCATCGCGATCGGCCGGCGGTCGCCTCAGCACCGAGGGAGCTACGTGACCGTTCCGACCCAGAGCAACTACCTGGCCGTGATCAAGGTGGTCGGCGTCGGCGGCGGGGGCGTCAACGCGGTCAACCGCATGATCGAGGCCGGACTCCGGAACGTCGAGTTCATCGCCGCCAACACCGACGCGCAGGCGTTGCTCATGAGCGATGCCGATCTCAAGCTCGACATCGGACGCCAGCTGACGCGCGGCCTGGGTGCGGGCAGTGACCCCGAGGTCGGCCGGCAGGCGGCCGAGGAGCACCGGGCGGAGATCGAGGAGGCGCTCCAGGGCGCCGACATGGTGTTCATCACCGCCGGCGAAGGTGGCGGCACCGGCACGGGGGCGGCACCGGTGGTGGCCGAGGTGGCCAAGAGCGTGGGCGCGCTGACCATCGGCGTGGCGACCCGGCCGTTCACCTTCGAGGGGCGGCGCCGGGCGATGCAGGCCGAGAAGGGGATCCAGATCTTGAAGGACAAGGTCGACACGCTGATCGTCATCCCCAACGACCGCCTCCTCACCGTGTCGAACGACAAGACGTCGATGGTCAACGCCTTCAAGATGGCCGACGAGGTTCTGCTCCAGGGCGTCCGCGGCATCACCGACCTCATCACCGTGCCGGGGCTCATCAACACCGACTTCGCCGACGTGAAGATGGTGATGACGAATGCCGGCACCGCCATCATGGGCATCGGGGCGTCGAGCGGTGACGGGCGCTCGGTGAACGCCGCCCGCGCCGCCATCACGAGCCCGCTCCTCGAAGCCTCGATCGAGGGCGCCCGCGGCATCCTGCTCAACATCGCCGGCGGGTCGGACCTCGGGCTGTTCGAGGTGAACGAGGCGGCCGAGATCATCCACGGGGTGGCCCATCCCGACGCCAACATCATCTTCGGGGCGGTGATCGACGACAACATGGGCGACGAGGTGCGGGTCACCGTGATCGCCGCCGGCTTCGAGCGCTGGGAGGAGGGCGCGCGCCCCGAGGCCGGCGTCGGCGGCCACCGGCCGGGTGCCGAGGGTGGCGGGTCGAGCGTCCTCGGCCTCGAAGAGGTCAGCACGGTCGACATCTTCGGGGATGCCGCCGAGGAGAGCGTCGACATGGGCGACGACGATTTCGACGTCCCCTCGTTCCTCCGCTGAGCCGCCCCGAGGGCCGTCGGTGGCCAGCGTGGCGGCAGGCCTGGCAGCCGCCCGCCGGCGGATCGAGCTGGCCGGCGGCGACGCCGGCGCCGTCCGGGTGGTGGCGGTCACCAAGGGCTTCGGTGCCGAGGCGGTCGAGGCCGCCTCGGCCGTCGGGCTGGAGGACGTCGGTGAGAACTACGCCCAGGAGCTGCTGGCCAAGCACGAGGCCCTCCGGTCCGAGGGCCGGGTGCTGCGGTGGCACTTCCTGGGCGCGGTGCAGCGCAACAAGGTCCGGATCCTCGCCCCGGTGGTCGACTGCTGGGAGTCGGTGGCCCGGGAAGTCGAAGGGGTCGAGATCGCCCGGCGTCGCCCCGGAGCGACCGTCCTGGTCGAGCTCGACGCCGCCGGGACGCCGGGGCGCAACGGCTGTCCGCCCGAGGGCGTGGAGGGTCTCGTGGGGGCCCTGCGGGGTCTCGACCTCGACGTGGCCGGGCTGATGACCGTCGCCCCGCCCGATCCCGAGGGCGCCCGGCGGGCCTTCCGGACCCTCCGTCGGCTGGCCGATCGGCTCTCTTTGCGCGAGCGTTCGATGGGGATGTCCGGCGATCTGGAGCTCGCGGTGGCCGAGGGCACGACGATGGTCCGCCTCGGCAGCGCGCTGTTCGGCCGGCGCCCGCCGCGCCGGGCGACGGGGGCGACGGGGGCGACACCCCCGGTGCGCCAGGCAGCCAACCCCTCCGCCTGAGGAGGCACTACGCTGTGACGAAGGGAGACATCTGATGCCCACTTCCTTCCTCAAAAAGACGATGGTCTACCTCGGCCTGCTCGACGACGAGTACGACGAGTACGACGAGTACGACGACCGCGGACGCGGGTTCGCACCGGTGTCGCCGAGGGTGGAGACGAGGTTCCCCGAGGTCGACGAGCCCGAGGAGCGGCCGATGACCCCGTCGGTGGTCGGCCGGATCCGACCGCTCCAGCGCGAGGGAACGCCGGCGGTGATGCCCTCGCCGACCCCGCATTCGTCGGTGACCCCACGGCCGGCGTCGGTGCGACCGATGGCCGTCGGCGACGCCCAGAGGGTCCAGGTGGTGGCGCCCACCAGGTTCGGCGACGCCAAGGACATCGCCGACTGCCTGAAGGCGAACCGCCCGGTGATCGTCAACCTCCAGGTGGCCGACCGCGACCTGCAGCGGCGGATGATCGATTTCTGCAGCGGTGTGACCTACGCACTGAGCGGCGAGATGGAGAAGGTGGCCGACGAGGTGTTCCTGCTGGCGCCGACCAACGTCAAGGTCTCCGACGAGGAGCGCCAGCGCCTGCAGGAGCGGGGCTACGGGCGCGGCTGACGCCCCGTGATCCTCAACCTCATCGCCTACGTCGTCGAGGCGTACGTCGTCGTCCTGATCTTCCGGGCGCTGCTCAGCTGGTTCCCTGCCCGCCCCGGCACCGCGCTGGCCGCGATCGTGAGGGCGCTCGACGCCGTGACCGAACCGGTGCTCCGGCCGGTCCGCCGTGTCCTGCCCCCGCTGCGGGCCGGCGGGATGGGGATCGACCTCTCGATCATGGTGGTGATCCTGGTCGCCCAGATCATCGTCGTTCCCCTGCTTCGCCGCTGAGGCTGCGTAAACTTGTCGACCATGGAGAACCCCGCGCCGACCCAGTCGATTCTCGAGACATTGCGCACGGTGGAGTTCCGACTCGGCCTCAAGGGGTACAACGTCGACGAGGTCGACGAGTACCTCGAGAAGGCGGCGGTCGAAGCCGAGCACCTCCTCGAACAGGTCCGCCAGAGCGGCGAGAGGCTTCGGCAGGCGACCGAGCGGATCGCCCAGCTGGAGGCCAGCCGCCGGGACGCACCGGCGGCGGCCGCGCCGGTCGAGCCGCAGCCGAACGACGACGCCCTCCAGCGCACGCTGCTCATGGCCCAGAAGTTCGTCGACCAGGCCAAGCGGGAGAGCGAGGCCGAGGCGGCCGAGGTGATCGCCCAGGCCGAGGAACGTGCGCGGGCGACCGTCGCCCAGGCCGAGGAGCAGGCACGGCGGCTGGTGACCGAATCCGAGGTCCGCCTGCGTGAGGAGGTCGCCCGCCTGGAGGAGCTCCGGGGTCAACTGGCGTCCGACGTCGAGAACATGGCCCGCCACCTCGAGGCCGAGCGCAACCGTCTCCGCTCGAGCCTGGCCGAGGTGCTCAAGTGGGTCGACGAGCACGTGCAGCCCGGCAACTCGCTCATGGCCATCCGCGGCGAGGGCGGGTCCCGGCCAGTCCGAGGACGCCAGGGCGGGTCGTCGACCGGCGGTGACGACGACGCCGCGACCGCTGTGCTCGAGCTGAACGGCGGCGGCGCACCGGCACCCTCGGCGGCCCCGGTGGGCGCATCGGCCGAGGAACGCTGAGCGGCGGCTATCCTGCGTCCGCTCCCGGACCGAACCCCGGGAGCGGTGGTCGTAGCGAGTGATGACCCGGGCGGGTTCCCGTCCGCTCGCGTCACCGCCTTCGCTGGCGTGCAACGTCGGCGCCGGCCGGCCACCGATGCCGACCAGGAGGACCAGATGAGCCCAGCCAAGAAGCACGCTCCGGCGCGTGCGGGGGCGGCCTCTGCGCCCCGGGCTTCGAGGTCGACCGCCGGCCGGCCGGCCGCTGAAGCGTCGGCCACCCGCCGCGGGACCAAGGCCGCTCCGTCGGTGTCGGCGAGCGGCGCCACCACGGCCACGTTACCGCCGTCCACCAAGGGGACGAAGGCGTCGACCTCGGCCACCAAGACCACCAAGACCACCACGGCCACCAAGACCACCACGGCCACCAAGACCAAGGCCACCAAGACCAAGGCCACCAAGACCAAGACCACCGCCGGGAAGACCACCGCCGGGAAGGCCACCGCCGGGAAGGCCACCGCCGGGAAGACCACCGGAAGCGGCGCCGGCCGACCGGCTGCACCGGCGAAGCGCCGGGTAGGATCCTCCGCAGCCGTCGCCACCCCGGCCGCTCGAAGGTCGTCGGCGGCGAGGCCATCCGCGACGCCGGCACGAGCGCCGGCCGGCAAGACCGCCAGCAGCGCCGCCGCGCCCGCGGCCACGAGCCCGACGAAGGGAAGCACCATCACCACCTCCGCCGACACCGCCGCCAAGAGCGCGCCGAAGACAGCGCCGAAGAAGACACCCTCCAAGAAGTCCGCTGGCCCGTACGCTGGCGACGCCAAGTTCCTCGACGAGCAGCGCGAGCTGCTCCTGTCGGAACGGGCCGTCTACGAGTCCCAGGCCGCCGACCTCAAGGCCGAGGCCGACTCGCTCGCCCAAGAGCGCGAGCCGGGCGACGTCCAGTTCGACGAGGAATCGGGCGAGGGCGGGACGGTCACCGTCGATCGTGAGCGAGACCTGGCGCTGTCGGCTCAGGCGCTGGCGGCGGTCGGCGAGATCGACGAGGCGCTCACCCGCATCGCCGACCGCACCTACGGGGTCTGCGAGCGCTGCCACCAGCCGATACCCAAGCAGCGACTGCGGGCGTTGCCGTACGCCCGGCTGTGCGTGGCCTGCAAGAGCGGCGGACTGTCGCGGCGCTGAGCCGGTCCGGGGGCCGGCGACCGCTGCTGGCCGCCCTCGCCGCCGCCGCCGTGGTGGTGGCGGTCGACCAGGTCACCACGTCGCTCGCCGAGGCCCACGTCCACCAGCCGACGCACCTGCTCGGGCCGCTGGGCCTGGCGCTCACCTACAACACCGGCTCGGCCTTCAGCCTGTTCACCGGCGACACGGTCGTCCTGGCGGTGCTGGCCGGCGTCCTGGCGGTCGCCCTGGTGGCCGCGGCACGGCGGGTCCGTCGCACCTCGAGCGCCGTGGCGCTCGGCATGGTGCTCGGGGGGGCGCTCGGCAACCTGGCGGACCGGGCCTTCCGAGGCCACGGCGGCGCCGTCGTCGACTTCATCACCCTCACCCACTGGCCGACGTTCAACCTGGCCGACACGGCCATCACGATCGGCGTCGTGCTCCTGGTCGTGCTGCTGGTGTTCCGGCCGGCGACGTGAACGGCGACGTCGGCTCGGGCGGCGAGGACCGCAGCGACCGGCACCGAGAACCGGTGGTGACGGTCGTCCCCGCCCTGCTCGACGGCGTGCGGGTCGACCGGGCGGTGGCGATGCTCACCGGTCTGTCGAGGGGGGCGGCCGCCGAGCTGATCGCCGCCGGCGGCGTCGACGTCGACGGACGCCCGGTGGGCGCCCGCAGCGAGCCGTTGGTCGCCGGCGCAGTGTTGGAGGTGCGCCTGCCACCGCCGCGAGACGCCGCGGTGGCCGCCGAGCCGGACGTGCCGTTCGCCGTCGTCGACGAGGACGACTCGATCATCGTGGTCGACAAGCCGGCCGGCGTGGTGGTGCACCCCGGGGCCGGTCATCCCGGCGGCACCTTGGTGGCCGGGTTGCTGGCGCGCTACCCCGAGCTGGCCGACGTCGGCGACCCCGGCCGTCCGGGGATCGTCCACCGCCTCGACCGCGGCACCTCCGGGCTGCTGGTCGTCGCCCGGACCGAGGCGGCCCGCCGCGCACTGGTCGAGCAGCTCCGGCAGCGGACGGTCGAGCGACGGTACCTGGCGCTGGTGGCCGGATCGGTGGCCGACGACCGGGGGGTGGTCGACGCCCCGATCGGTCGGTCGACGCGCACCCCGACCCGGATGACCGTCTCGGCACAGGGCCGGCCCGCCCGGACCAGCTTCACCGTCGTCGACCGCATCGCCGAGCCGCTGGCGGCCACCTTGTTGGACCTCACGCTCGAGTCGGGTCGCACCCACCAGATCCGGGTGCACATGGCGGCCATCGGCCACCCGGTGGTCGGCGACGACCGCTACAGCGGGCCGCGTGCGGGGAGGGTCGGCGGTGCCCTCCTGGCGCCGGGCCGCTTGTTCCTCCACGCCGCGGTCCTCGGTCTCGCCCACCCCTCGAATGGGCGCCACCTCCGGTGGACCTCGCCGTTGCCGGCCGACCTGGCGGCGGTCACCGGGCCGAGGGCGCCGGGCGACCTGCCCGCCTGAGGGTCGTCAGGCCGCCTGGTGGGCGCCGGCGACGTCGGCGTCGGCCGACAGGGCGGCGAGCGCCTCCTCCTCGGCCCGGCGGACCCGGCGGACGCCGATGCCCAGCCGTTCGGCCGTGGCCTGGAGCGAGGCCGGGGCGTCACCGTCGAAGCCGAAGCGGAGCCGCAGGACGTCGCGCTGGAGACCCGGCAGACGCTCGATCGCCTCCCGGACCCGCCCGAGCACCAGCTCCTGGTCCACCTCGTCGGTCCAGGCGGCGACGTCCGGCGCCACCAGGTCGCCCAGCGACGTCGCCGAGTCGGCCGCCGCCGGCTGGTCGAGGCTGGCGGCCACCCGGGCCACCCCCTCGAGCGACTGGCGCTCGTCGGCGGTCATGCCGGTGACCTCGTCCAGCTCCTTCTCGGTCGGTGCCCTCCCGAGCTGGCTCGAGAGCTCGGCGGTCAGGGCGTCGAGGCGCTGGATGCGCTCGCCGACCTCGAGCGGGATGCGGATGGTCCGGCCGTGCTGCTGGACCGCCCGCTGGAGGGCCTGGCGGATCCACCAGGTGGCATAGGTGGAGAACCGGAAGCCCCGCTCCCAGTCGAACTTCTCGACCGCCCGCAGGAGCCCGAAGGTGCCCTCCTGGACGAGGTCGGCCAGGTCCACCCCGCGGTCCTGGTAGCGGCGGGCCCAGTGGACGACCAACCGGAGGTTGGCCGCCACCATCTGCTTGCGGGCCTCCTCGTCACCGAGCGCCACCCGCTGCGCCAGGGCGACCTGCTGGTCGTGGTCCGGCATCGGGTAGCGGTCGAGGTCCCGCAGCAACAGCCCGAGGCTGTCGGTCGTCGCTGTCCTGGTCCTGGTACTGCTCATCGGCTCACCCGCCTCGCCCCGTGGGGCCCATGTCCTGTGCCCGCCCCCGAGGCTTCCGCCTCTCCCGGGCGCTATACCCAACTGCTACGCCATCCAACGTCACCGACGAGCGCTCCATTCCCCGGACCACGGGCTCGACGGGCCCGAATTGCGGCGCCGGCCCCCCCGGTGTTGCCTGTCGGGGTGGGCGCCGACCGTGGCCGGGTGATCGTGGTCCGCCACGGCGAGACCGAGTGGAGCCGCTCGGGTCGCCACACCGGCCGCACCGACGTCCCCCTCGAGCCGAGCGGGATCGAACAGGCCACCGCCGTCGGTCGGTGCCTGGCCGAGCTCCGGCCCACCCTGGTGCTCTCGAGCCCGCTGGCCCGGGCGCTTCACACCTGCCGTCTCGCCGGCTTCGGCGAGCGGGTCGAGATCACCGACGACCTGCTCGAGTGGGACTACGGGGAGTACGAGGGACGCACCACCGACGAGATCCGGCGGGAGCGGCCCGGTTGGACGCTGTGGGCCGACGGGGTGCCGGCCGGCGAGTCGGCGGCCGACGTCGGCCGCCGGGTCGACCGGGTGATCGCCCGGGCGCGCTCGGTCGAGGGCGACACCTTGTGCATGGCCCACGGTCACGTGCTGCGGGTGCTGGCCGCTCGCTGGGTTGGCCTGCCCCCGGTCGGGGGGCGCCTGTGGGTGCTCGGCGCCGGTTCGCTCGGGGTGCTCGGGTGGGAGCGCGAGACCCCGGTCACGTCCCGCTGGAACGTGCGACCACCGGCTCGGGTGCACTGAGCGGCGGCGGCGACGGCGCCTGGCCGCCCCGGGCCCTCGTCACCATGTCGGCGAGGGTGAACGACTGGAGGTAGCAGCGGATGGCTTCGCCGACGTCGGCCCAGACCGCCAGCAGCACGCACTGGCCCTCGTGGTCGCAGGCCCCGCCGGTGTGCGGCTCGCCGAAGTCACCGGCGGCGATCGGGCCGTCGACCGCCGACACGATCTGGGCAAGGGTGATCTCCTCGGGCGCCCGCGCCAGCACGTAGCCGCCGCCGACGCCGCGCTTGGAGCGGACGAGCCCCGCCCCCTTCAAGGCCAAGAGGATCTGCTCGAGATAGGGCTGGGGCAGCCCGGTCCGCTCGGCGATGTCCCGCACCGAGGTCGGCGTCGTCTGGGCGTCGTGGAGCGCCAGCGAGAGCAGGGCACGACTGGCGTAGTCGCCCCTGGTGGAGACCTTCACGTCCTCGATGCTACTGCCGGGAGGCCGGCCGACCCGGTAGACCCCTACTGTGTGGCCCGATGCCCTCGTCGAGCCAACCGACCGTCCCTGCACCGGTCGTCCCGGCCTTCGACGGCGCCTGCCTCATCAACGTCGTCGCCGCCCTCCGTGAGCCGACCGACTGGGTACCAACCCCGGTGGTCGGCGCCCGGCAGGTCGTCCTGCTCCTGCTCGACGGGCTCGGATGGGAGCAGCTCGAGGAGCGACGGCAGCTGGCACCGATGCTGGCCTCCGGCGTCGGCCGGCCGATCACCTCGGTGGCGCCGAGCACCACCGCCGTCGCCCTGACCAGCCTGACCACCGGCCTCCCGCCGGCCGTCCACGGGGTGGTCGGCTACCGCGTCGACGTCGACGGGGAGATCCTCAACGTGCTGACGTGGCAGGTAGGCGGTCGCGATGCCCGCCGCCGGCTGCCGGCCCGTCGGTTCCAGCCCTTTGCGAACCTCGGCGGCGGCGCGAGGGTGCCGGTGGTGACCCGGTCCGAGTACGCCACCACCGGTTTCACCGCCGCCCACCTGGCCGACGGCGACCTGCACGGCTGGTCGACCCCGTCGGGACTGGTCGTCGAGGTCCGTCGTCTGCTCGAAGCCGGTACGCCGCTCGTCTACGCCTACTACGACGGCATCGACCGGGTGTCCCACTCCCGGGGTCTCGGCGAGCACTACGACGCCGAGCTCAAGGCGGTGGACCGCCTGGTGGCCGACCTGTGCGAGCTGCTCGGCCCCGACGCCGCCCTCGTCGTGACGGCCGACCACGGCCAGGTGCATGTCGGCTCCACGATCGAGGTGCTCGACGGCGAGGTGATGGACGGCGTCGGGCTCCTCTCCGGCGAAGGCCGGTTCCGGTGGCTCCACGCCCACCCTGGGGCCGCCGAGGACGTGGCCGCCGCCGCCCGCCAGCGGTATGGTCAACTGGCCTGGGTCCGAACGAGGGAAGAGGTGATCGACGACGGCTGGCTCGGCGGCGAGCCCGTACCCCCGGTGGCCGACCGTCTCGGCGACGTCGCCCTCGTTCCGTTCGCGCCGACCGCCTTCCTCGACCCGGCGGACACCGGTGAGCAGCGCCTCGTCGGTCGCCACGGCTCGCTCACCTCGGCCGAGATGCTCGTCCCCCTGCTCGCCTGGAGGGGCTGAGGCGCCCCGGTAGGCTCGAGAACCGATGGCACCCTCACTCGACCCGGTGGCGCCCGACGAAGTCCTCCCGCGCGAGCAGCAGCCGACCGAGGTCGGCGCCGGCGGCGGCGAGCCCGAGGAGCAGACCGGCTCGGTCCAGCAGCCGGCCAAGGTCATGCGGATCGGGTCGATGGTCAAGCAGCTGCTCGACGAGGTCCGCCAGGCTCCGCTCGACGAGAAAGGCCGAGCCCGGCTGCGCGAGATCTACGAGCAGTCGGTGCGCGAGCTCGCCACCGGGCTCTCGTCGGACCTGGCCGCCGAGCTCGACCGGATGGCCCTGCCGTTCGACGAGGAAGCCCCGTCGGAGGCCGAGCTCCGGATCGCCCAGGCGCAGCTCGTCGGGTGGCTCGAAGGGCTCTTCCATGGCATCCAGGCCACGCTGGTCGCCCAGCAGCTGGCCGCCCGGGCGCAGCTCGACGAGATGCGCCAGCACAGCCTGCCCCGAGGGGCGGCGATGCCGCCGCAGGATCGGCCCGGCACCTACCTCTGAGCACCCGTCCCGCAGGCGGCGAGCGCCCTACCTCCGGCAGGCGCACGCGTCCTCGGGGTTCCCGGCTCGCCGGCCCAGCGCTCCTACAGTGGGGACAGGCGAGCCTTCGAGGAGGCGGCATGTCCGATCAGCCCCAGTCCGGCAGCGGCGGGGAGCCAACGGGACCGATCGGCGGCCCGATACCGCCCTACCCGTCCGGCGGTCAGGCGCCACCGCCGGCCCCACCGGCAGGCTGGCCGCCCAACCAGCCGAGCTACCCCCAGGGCCCACCCCCGAGCTACCCCCAGGGCCCGCCCCCGAGCTACCCCCAGGGCCCACCCCCGAGCTACCCCCAGGGCCCACCCCCGAGCTACCCCCAGGGCCCACCCCCGAGCTACCCCCAGGGCCCACCCGGCGGCTACGGCGGGGGCTACGGGGTGCCCGGCGGCTACGGCGGCTACGGCGGCTACGGGGCCGGCGGCCCGTCCCGGCAGGCCTATGCCACCTTCTGGCCTCGGGTCGGGGGGTGGATCATCGACGTCATCCTGGTGGGCATCGTGAGCTCGATCGTGGCCCTCCCGCTGCGCAACGCCAACATGGCCCGCATCAACTTCACGGTGACGACGACGACGAACAACCAGACGAGGGTGCACCACGACCACTTCTCGTTCCTGGCGACGATCGTGGAGGTGCTGATCGTGCTGCTCTACACGGGGCTGATGGTCGGGAGCCGACGAGGGCAGACGGTCGGGATGATGGCCATCAGCGCCCGGGCGGTCGACGCCGCCGACGGGTCGCCGATCGGCTTCTGGCGGGCGGTCGCCCGCACCGCCATCCAGTACCCCCTGGCGATCGTCTTCGTGGTGCCCTGGGTGGTCGACATGTTGTTCCCGACGTGGGATGCCCGCCGGCAGACGCTGCACGACAAGATGACCCGCACGGTGGTCGTCAAGACGAGCGCCGCCCCCGAGACGGTCTGGACGACCCCGCAGGGCGGGTGGGGGCCGGGCTGAACAGCCCGGGCAGCGGTCACGACGTCGCGCTATCGTCGGAATGACACAGTTGTAGTTCTTCCACAGGCTGTGGAAAGGCCCGGGTCGACCGGGAGGAGGGTCGGGCGAGTTGTCAGCGCGGTCGTTCACGCACCTGCACACCCACACCGAGTTCTCGATGCTCGACGGGGCTGCCCGGGTGAAGGACCTGGTGGCGGCGGCGGCGGCCGACCAACAGCCGGCTCTCGGCATCACCGACCACGGCAACATGTACGGCGTCCTCGACTTCTACAAGGCGTGCCGTGACCAAGGGCTGAACCCGATCATCGGTACCGAGGCGTACATGGCGGGGGAGTCCCGCCACGAGCGGCCGGTGCGCCGGGGGCGGGTCGACGACACCGGCGGCGACGTCGAAGGCGGCCAGAAGCTCTACTACCACCTGACGCTGCTCGCCGAGAGCACGAAGGGCTACCGCAACCTCCTCAAGCTGTCGTCGGCCGCCTACCTCGAGGGCTACTACTACAAGCCCCGGGTGGACTGGGAGCTGCTCGACGCCCATCACGACGGGCTGATCGCCACGACCGGGTGCCTCGGCGGCGTGGTCCTGCAGGCGCTCCTCGCCGGTGACGTCGCCGAGGGCGAGCGTCGGGCGGCTCGCCTCCAGGAGATCTTCGGGCGCGACAACCTCTTCGTGGAGCTCCAGGACCACGGGCTGGCCGCTCAGCATCGGACCAACCCGCAGCTGGTGGAGATCGCCCGGCGGATCGGCGCACCGCTGCTGGCCACGAACGACAGCCACTACACCCACCGTCACGACGCCGAGGCACACGACGCCCTGCTGTGCGTGCAGACCGGGGCGGTGCTGAGCGACACGAACCGCTTCCGCTTCGAGGGCACCGAGCACTACCTCAAGACGGCAGCCGAGATGCGCCACCTCTTCGCCGAGCTGCCCGAAGCCTGCGACAACACGCTGCTCATCGCCGAGCGGGCCAAGGTCGAGCTCGAGCTCGGGAAGCCGAGCCTGCCCGAGTTCCCGGTGCCCGACCGCTTCGGCGGCGAGACCTACGAGGCGAGGGCGCTCGCCTACCTGCGCCATCTCACCTACGAGGGGGCGGCCGAGCGCTACGGCGAGCCGCTGCCGGACCAGGTGCACCAGCGGCTCGACTACGAGCTCGGTGTCATCGGCGACATGGGCTTCGCCGCCTACTTCCTGGTGGTGTGGGACCTGATCCGCTACGCCCGAGAGTCGGGCATCCGGGTGGGACCGGGTCGTGGGTCGGCCGCCGGGTGCTGCGTCGCCTACTGCCTGCGGATCGTCGATCTCGACCCGATCCGCTACGACCTTTTGTTCGAGCGGTTCCTCAATCCGGGCCGCAAGCAGATGCCCGACATCGACATGGACTTCGACGAGCGGTTCCGTGGCGACATGATCCGCTACGCCGCCGAGCGCTACGGCAGCGACCGGGTGGCTCAGATCGTCACCTTCTCGACCATCAAGGCCCGGGCGGCCGTCCGCGACGCCGCCCGGGTGCTCGGCCTGCCGTACTCGGTGGGTGACCGCATCGCCAAGGCGATGCCACCGCTCGTGATGGGCCGGGACACCCCGCTGTGGGCCTGCCTCGAGAAGAGCGAAGGCCACGAGGACGGGTACTCGGCCGCGGCGGAGCTCAGGACGATGTACGAGCAGGACCCCGAGGCCCGGCGGGTGATCGACGTGGCCAAGGGGCTCGAGGGCCTCCGCCGTCAGGACGGCATCCACGCGGCGGCGGTCGTCATCACCCGCGACCCGCTGACCGAGTACCTGCCGATCCAGCGGAAGCCCGACGCCGGCGGGGATCCCGAGGACGCGCCGATCGTCACCCAGTACGAGATGCACGGCGTCGAGGAGCTCGGGCTGCTCAAGATGGACTTCCTCGGGCTGCGGAACCTGTCGGTGATGGAGCGCGCCCTGGACCTGATCGAGCGCTCGAGCGGCCATCGGCCCGACATCGACGGTGTCGACCTCGCCGACGAGGAGACGCTGGCGATGCTGCGCAGGGCCGACTCGGTGGGCGTCTTCCAGCTCGAGGGCACGGCGATGCGCCAGACCCTGCGCTCGCTGGCACCGACCAGCTTCGACGACGTGGCCGCGCTGGTTGCTCTCTACCGTCCCGGCCCCATGGCGGCCAACATGCACCGGGACTACCCGGAGCTGAAGAACGGGCGCAAGGCGTTGACCTACCTGCACCCGGATCTCGAGGCGATCCTGAAGGACACCTACGGGCTGATGCTCTACCAGGAGTCGGTGATGCGGGTCGCCCAGAAGTTCGCCGGCTACACCCTGGAGGAAGCCGACAACCTCCGCAAGGCCTGCGGCAAGAAGATCCGGTCGATGATCGCCGCCGAGCGTGAGAAGTTCGTCGCCGGATGCGTCCGCCAGGGCTACGGCGAGGAGCTGGGGACGGCGCTCTTCGACATCATCGAGCCGTTCGCCGACTACGCCTTCAACAAGTCCCACTCCTACGGCTACGGCCTCGTCGCCTACCAGACCGCCTGGCTCAAGGCGCACCACCCGGTCGAGTACATGGCGGCCCTGCTCACGTCGGTGAAGGACAACAAGGACAAGACCGCCGTCTACCTGGCCGAGTGCCGCAACATGGGCATCGAGGTGACGGTGCCCGACGTCAACCGGTCGGCGGCCGAGTTCACCCCCCGCCTCCCGGAGGCGGCGCCCGACGGGGCGGGGTCCCGGCCGGCCATCGTGTTCGGACTGGCGGCTGTCCGCAACGTCGGCGAGGGGCTCGTCGAGCGGATCGTGGCCGAGCGGGAGGCCAACGGGCCGTTCGCCGACGTCTACGACTTCTGCCGCCGGGTCGACCCGGTGGTGCTCAACAAGCGGACGATGGAGTCACTGGTGAAGGCTGGCGCCTTCGACTCGCTCGGCCACCCTCGCCAGGGCCTGTGCCTGGTGCTCGACGAGATCGTCGACCGGACGCTCGAGCGCCGACGCGAGCACGAGGTCGGGATCGCCACCCTGTTCTCCTCCCTCGAGCCGTCGGAGGGCGTCGGCGACGACGCCGGCCGCTGGGAGGGCACCAGGGTGCCGGTCCCCGAGCAGGAGTTCGACAAGGCGCAGCGACTGGCCTTCGAGAAGGAGATGCTGGGCCTCTACGTCAGCGACCACCCGCTGCTCGGCCTCGAGCAGGCGCTGGCCAGGCACACCGACTGCGCGTTGGCCGAGGTCCGAGATGCCGCCGGCGAGGCCGGTGAGGCCTACGGCTACGGCGCCGAGGGCTCGGTCCGGGCGGTCGGGGGCGTCGTAACCGAGCTCCGCCGCCAATACACCAAGAAGGGCGACCTCATGGCCCGGTTCGTCCTGGAGGACCTCCAGGCGTCGATGGAGGTTTTCGTCTTCCCGAGGGTGATGGCGGAGTACGGGGCGCTCCTCGAGAACGACGCCGTCGTCGTCGTCCGGGGGCGCGTGGACCTCCGGGACGAGCAGCCGAAGATCGTCGCCATGGAGATCCGCCGGCCTGTTCTCTTGGCGCCGGGCGCCGAGGTCCTCCGGGTGGCGCTCCCGCTCGGGGTGCTGACCGACGGCACCGTCGGCCGGCTGAAGGAGATCCTCCACGACCACCCCGGAGCGTCCCCGGTGCTGCTCCACGTCGGTGCCAAGGTGATCAAGCTCCCGCCGGAGTTCAACGTCGACAGCCGCAACGGCCTGGTCGGGGAGCTGAAGATGCTGCTCGGAGCGTCGGCCATCGTCGCCTGATCGGCCGACCGAATGGGAAACCCCACGGAGCGGCCGGTAGAATCACGCCATGCCGATCGTGGTGACGACCAAGGACTGCACGGCCCTGAGCGACGCCGAGCTGGCCGAGATGGCCGACCTCTGCGCCGAGCGGCCCCCCGGATTCGACATCGGGTTCCTCTCGAAGCAGCGTGAGGAATGGGTGCTCGTCACCCAGGCCCGGGAGGGCAACAAGCTCCGGGGCTACTCCTTCTGCACCCTCGAGCGCATCGGCGGGACGCCGTCGTTGCTGGTCGGCCTGGCGTCGGTCGACCGCACCACCCGGGCCGAGGCGGCCCTCAAGGGGATGATGGCCGACCAGTACCGCCGGGCGCTCCTGGCCTTCCCCGACGAGGACGTCCTGCTCGGGACCCGCCTCATGGCCCCCGAGGGGTTCCGGGCCTTCGCCGGGCTGTGCGACGTCGTGCCGGCGGCCGGGCACAAGCCGACCGGCGAGGAGCGGGCGTGGGCTCGGCGGCTGGCCAAGCGCTTCGGCGTCGAAGGGCGGCTCGACGACCGGGCCTTCCTTCTCAAGGGCGACGGCTCGGTCACCGGGGGCCTCGACTTCAGCTCGGCCAAGGTGAAGCTCCCCGACGGGGTCGAGACCCTCTTCGGGGACCTCGACGCCGACGCCGGCGACCGGCTGGTGGCGTTCGGCTGGGCGATGGCCGAGGAACTGGCGGCGGGGAAGCTCGGGCACTGAGCCCCGGGCGGCTCAGCCGCGCGGCAGCACCGAGGTGACCACCTTGTAGCAGTAGCCCTCGCGCGGCCGCGTGAGCGACGCCAGCAGGTACTGCGGGCGGAACCCGAGCGCCGTGGCGAGGTTCTTGCCGGCCAACCGGTCCCGCCGGGCGGCGTCGAGGGCACGGATGGCGTTGGTGTCCTCGACCGGCAGCCAGACGTCGTCGCGGTCCCAGCCGAAGCGGACCCAGGTCGACCCGTCGGCGTGGCGGCGGATCAGCTGCGGCCCGCGCGTCGGGTGGATCAGTGCGGCCGACGGCCGGTTGCCCCGGAACTCCCAGTAGGCGGCGGACGGCCCGGGGAACCCGAGCAGCGGCCCGTCGGGCGGCGCCGAGAGGCGCTCGAGCAGGTGCCGGGCTCGCCGCCCCCGCAGCGTCCCGACCTGACGAGGGAGGCCGGCGGCCCGGAGGGCCTCGGGCTGGGCGAGGTCGTCGCGCTCGGGGTCGTCGGCCAGCCGGGACTCGACGACGTCGAACGGGGCGAGGTCCGGCTCGTGGCCCTCGGGCCAGTCGACCCGGAGCCGCACCATCGCTCCCGACGAGAGGTCGACGGCGGTGGTGTCCTCGACGGTGCAGGCCAGTACCAAAAGGCGCAGCTCGGCACCGCCGACGACCAGTGTCCGCTCGCGACGCGGCAGGTCACGGAGCATCGCCTTGACACCCGAGCGGTCGTCGCCCCGTGGCTGCTCGGCGCCGTCCCGGTCTCGTTCCTCGGCCATCGAAAAGGCTCCCGCCGGGCTCACTCCTCCAGCGTTTCCAGCTGGGTTGCCAGGGTAGCCGGGTCGGAGGCCGGCGAGCGGCATGAGAAGCGGTGGCAGACGTAGGCCAGGCCATCGTCGCGCCCGTCCCACAGAGGGCCGCCGGTCGGCTCGCCCCAGGCGAGGACTGCGCCGGGCAGCCACCGCCGGCGGACCTCGGCCACCAGGTCCGGGCGGTCACCGGTCACCACCACCTCGGTCGGCTCCTCGGCGGCGAGCGCCGCCCCGACGAGATCGGCGAGTGCCGTCGGCTCCTCGGCCAACAACGGGGCCGACACGGCCAACACCCGCTCGGCCGGCTCGGCGAAGTGGTGGTCGCCGGTGAGCCCGGCCAGGCGGAGCAGCGCCCGGGCGGCCACCGAGTTGGCCGACGGGACGGCCCCGTCGGCGACGTCCTTCGGCCGGACGATCAGCGGCTCGCCGTCGTGGGCGGTGGTGAAGAACCCGCCGGGTCCGTCGCCGTCCCAGAACCGCTCGAGCAGTTGGTGGCCGGCGTCCTCGGCCCGTGCCAGCCAGGCGGCGGCGCCGGTGAGCTCGGCCAGCCGGAGGCAGGCCTCGACGACCCAGGCCACGTCGGCGGCGAAGGCGAGGTGGCGCCCCCGGCCTCCCTGCCACGAGCGCAACCAGCGCCCGTCGGGCAGTCGGAGCTCGGAGAAGAGGAACTCGGCCACCGACGCAGCGGCGGCCGTCCAACCCGGGTTGGCGGTGGCCGACGCCGCCTCGGCCAACGTGGCCACCGCCATCGCGTTCCACTCCGTCAGCACCTTGTCGTCGACCGCCGGCTGCGGCCGCCGCCGGCGATCGGCCAGCAACAGGCGGCGGGCCTCCTCGACCTCGGCCGGCCGGGCGAGCGGTGCCCCGAGCGGACGGTGGAGCACGTTGGTCCCCTCCCAGTTGCCGTGCTCGCTGACCTGGTACCAGGCGGTGGCCGCCTCGACCAGGTCCGGGCGGCCGGCGTCGGTGAGCGCCTGGCGCAGCTGCCGGGCGGTGAACGTGGCGTGGCCACCCTCGACACCGTCGGCGTCGGCGTCCACCGACGAGCACAGGCCGCCGCCGGCCCCGCCGAGCTCGACGAGCATGGCGTCGAGCGTCTCGGTGGCCACCTGGCGGTAGGTGGTGCGACCGGTGGCCTGCCAGGCGTGGAGGTACGCCCTTGCCAGCAGGGCCTGGTCGGTCAGCATCTTCTCGAAGTGCGGCACCAGCCACCGCCGGTCGGTCGAGTACCGGGCGAACCCGCCGGCCAGGTGGTCGTACATCCCGCCGGCCGCCATCGCGTCGAGCGTCGTCGTCGCCATGGCGGCCGAGTGCGGGTCACCGGTGCGGCGGTGGTGGACGAGGCACAGCTCGACCAGGGTCGGACGAGGGAACTTCGGCGCCGACCCCCAGCCGCCCCACTCGGCGTCGAAGCGCTTGGCGAGCTCGCCGACCAGCCGTGCGAGCGTCTCCGGGCCGCCGCCGGCTCCGGTCGCCGGGGAGCGTGCGGCCAGGTGGTCGGCCAGCTGGCCCTGTCGGGCAACCGCCGCCGCCAGGGCGTCGGCCTGGGCCTCGACGTCGCTGCGCCGGGTCGCCCATGCGTCGGCCATCGCCGCCAGCACCCGGCGGAATGCCGGCAGCCCGTGGCGGTCGGACGGCGGGAAGTAGGTCCCGGCGTAGAACGGGCGCCCGTCGGGGGTGCAGAAGACCGACATCGGCCAGCCGCCGGAACCGGTGAGCGCCTGGGTGGCCGACATGTAGACGGCGTCGACATCGGGGCGCTCCTCCCGGTCGACCTTCACCGAGACGAAGTTGTCGGCCAGCGCGTCGGCCACCTCCGGGTCGGCGAAGCTCTCGTGCGCCATCACGTGGCACCAGTGGCACGAGGCGTAGCCGATCGAGACGAAGACCGGGACGTCGCGCCGGGCCGCCAGCTCGAACGGCTCGGCGCCCCACGGGTGCCAGTCGACCGGGTTGTCGGCGTGCTGACGGAGGTACGGGCTCGTCTCGCCGGCCAACCGGTTCACCTCGACGATGCTACGTGCGGGCCCGGGTGCCCCGACCGGTCCCCGGTAGGGTGTGGCGCCATGGATCTCCGCCTCGACGGCAGGACGGCGCTGGTCACCGGCGCCAGCAAGGGCATCGGACTGGCGATCGGCCGGCGGTTCGCCGAGGCCGGCGCCAACGTGATGCTCTCGTCGCGCAAGCCCGACGGTCTCGAGGTCGCCGCCGAGTCGCTCGGGGGCGTCGGCGGGGCGGTGGCGTGGTTCGCCGCCAATGCCGGCGAGCCCGACCAGGCGGCAGCCTGCGTCGCCGCCACCGTCGAGCGCTTCGGCGCCGTCGACATCCTGGTGAACAACGCCGCCACCAACCCGCACATGGGCCCGATGATCGAGATCGACGCCCCCCGGGCGGCCAAGACGGTGCAGGTGAACCAGCTCGGGGTGCTCATGTGGTCCCAGGCGGTGTGGCGCGCCGGGATGGCCGAGCGCGGCGGTTCGATCCTCAACGTCTCCTCGGTCGGCGGCCTCCACCCCGAGCCCGGGATCGGTTGGTACAACGTCACCAAGGCCGCCGTCGTCCACATCACCCGGCAGCTCGCCTACGAGCTCGGTCCGGGCGTCCGGGTGAACGCGCTAGCCCCGGGCCTGGTCAAGACCGACTTCGCCCGCGGGCTGTGGGAGGGCAGGGAGGAGCTGATAGCCCGCCGGCTCCCTCTCCGCCGCCTCGGTGAGCCCGACGACGTCGCCGCTGCCGCGTTGTTCCTCTGCTCCGACGCCGCGTCGTGGGTGACCGGCCACGTCTTCACCGTCGACGGTGGTGCCAGCGTCCAGCCGAGCGGCGGCGTCGGCTGACCCGGCGTCTTGGCCGCCGGGTCGATGCTCAGGTGAGCGAAGCCCGCCGGACCTTGCCCGACGGCGTCCGAGGCAGCTCGCTGACGAGCACGAGCTCTTTCGGGGCGTGCCAGGGCGGTAGGGTCCTTTGCACGTGGTCCCGCAGGCTCTCGAGCGGCGGCGGCGACGCCGGGTCTTTTGCCACCACCCAGGCCACCACCCGCTCGCCCCACTCGTCGTCGGGGCGCTTCCACACCGCCGCCTCGGACACCTCCGGGTGGGTGGCCAGCACCGTCTCGACGGCCACCGGCCACACCTTCTCGCCTCCGGTCACCACCACCTCGGCCAGCCGCCCGTCGACCGCCAGCCGCCCGTCGTCGCCGAGCCGCCCGCCGTCGCCGGTCGGCAGCCATCCGCCGGTGCCGTCGGGGCCGACGACCCACGGCTCGATGCCGTCACGGTAGGCCCGCAACAGCATCGGTGCGCGCAGGAGGATCTCGCCGGCTCGACCGCCGCCGTCGCGACCGTCGCCGACGGCGACCTCGACGCCGGCGAGCGGGAGGCCGTCGTAGACGACACCCGAGCCGGTCTCGGTCATCCCGTAGGTCGTCACGACGTTCGGCGGCAGGTCACCGGGGGGGGCGGCTCCACCGAGCACGATCGTCGTGAACACCGACGGGTCGAGACGCCGAAGGGCGGTTGCCACCAGCGAGACGTGGGTCGTCTCGTGCCGCCGGCCGGACGCCTCGACCGTCGGGGCGTCGAAGCCAGGCAGCACCGTCAGCGGCGTCCCGGTGAGCAGTGCCCGTGTCAGCACCGAGAGGCCGCCGACGTGGGCGAGCGGAAGGCAGGCGAGCCAGCGGTGGCGCTGCGGGTCGACGCCGAGCCGCTCGCTCGTCGCCACCGCCGACGCCGCCACGGCGGCGTGGGTGAGGACCACCCCCCGCGGCGTGCCGGTCGACCCGCTGGTCGCCACCACCACGGCGTCGCCCTCCTCGACCGGGACCCCGTCGCTGCAGCGGTGGATCACCCCGTCGGCCCCGACCACCCTCGTGGGACGGAGCGCCCCGAGCAGGGCCGCCGCCGCCGCCGCCGGCAGCCGCGGGTCGAGCGGGGCGACGGCGCCGCCGGTGTCCCAAACCGCCTGGAGTGCGTCGACGAAGCCCCGCCCGCCCGGTAGGTCCAGTGCGACGAGATCGGGCATCCGCCGATAGCGTAGGCCCTGATGAACGGGGCCGACGTCGGTGGAGAGGCCCCCGTCGCCACCCGGCGACGGTGACCAAGACGACGGCCGGAGCCGGCCGCGCCGCCGGGGGGCCCGAGCCCGGGACGTTGCGGATCTGGGTCCTCGGCGCCCGCCCGCGGACGCTGGCGGCGGCGGCCGTCCCGGTCGTCGTCGGCACGGCGGTCGCCCACGGCTCGCACGCTCAGGTGCTGTGGGGGAGGGCCGTCGCCACCTTGGTGGTCGCGCTGGCGATCCAGGTCGGCACGAACTACGCCAACGACTACTCCGACGGCGTCCGCGGCACCGACCGTGAACGGGCCGGTCCGGTCCGCCTCGTGGCGTCGTCGCTGGCGTCGCCGGCGACCGTGCGCTCGGCAGCGCTGGCGAGCTTTCTCGCTGCTGGCGTCGCCGGGCTCGCCCTGGCGGCGGTGACGTCGTGGTGGCTCGTGCCGGTGGGCGCCGCCTGCCTCGCCGCCGGCTGGCTCTACACCGGGGGCCCGCTGCCCTACGGCTACCACGGACTCGGCGAGGTCTTCGTCTTCGCCTTCTTCGGCGTCGTCGCCACCGTCGGCTCCGCCTACGTCCAGACCGGCCGGCTCACCCTGGTGGCCCTCGCCGCCTCGATTCCGGTCGGCCTGCTGGCCACCGCCCTCCTCGAGGCCAACAACCTCCGCGACATCGCCGGCGACGTGGCCGCCGGAAAGAGGACCCTCGCCGTGCGCCTCGGGAGGCGCCGGGCCGGCGTGCTCTACGTCGCCAGCCTCGCCGGTGCCGCCGCCGGCGTCGGCTGGGTCGCCTCGTGGCACCCGTACGCGCTGCTGGCGCTCGCCGTCGTCCCCCTGGCCGTACGGCCCGCCGGGGCGGCGCTCGGCGACGCCGAGGGCCGCCAGCTGCTGCCGGTGCTCGGCGCCACCGGCCGGCTCCAGCTCGTCGCCGGCTTGCTGCTGGCGGTCGGCGTCCTCCTGTGACCCGGCGGCCGCCCTCGTGCTCAGCCGACGAAGGACCCGACGAGGCGGGCGACGACCCCGGGCTGGTGGAGGTGGGCGGCATGGCCGGCCCCCGGCACCATCGACCACGTGCCGGTCGGCACCGTCGCTGCCAGCCGGCGTGCCGCCGAGACGAACCGCGGGTCGTCGGCGCCGGCCAGGGCGAGGAGCGGGACGGCCACGGTGGCGAGCTTCTCCCACAGCGGCTCCTGGGACCCGGTGCCGGCCAGCCGGAGGCTCGACGCCAGGCCGATCGGCGTGTTCCGCCGGCGCTCGTCGATCCCCGGGGCCACCAGCCCGGCGAACATCGGGCTCGACAGCCACTGGCGGAGGAAGAGGTCGACGTCGCCGCTCGCCTCCAACGCCGCCGCCGTCGCCTCGTCGCGCGCCCGGCGCTGCGCTCGGGCGCCGGCGTCGTCGATGCCGCCGGTCGCCCCGACGACGACGGCCCGGCTGACCCGCTCTGGATGGGCCAGCGCCAGGTGGAGCGCCACCCGCCCGCCCAGCGAGTACCCGACGACGGCGAACGGCGCCGAGCCGAGGGCACCGCCGACGGCCGCCTCGACGAGCCCAGCGGTCTCCCAAAGGTCGGCTCGGACCTCGGCCGAGCCACCATGCCCGGGGAGGTCGACCCTCACCAGCCGGTGGTGCCGCTCGAGCTCGTCCCCGAAGCGACCCCACAGGCGGCCGGTCTGGGTGAAGCCGTGGAGGACGACGACCGGCGGTCCGGCGCCGACCACCTCGACGTGGAGCGCGCCGACGTTGCGAGGGGTCACCGGCGGTGAGCGTACCGACGGCCGGCCCCGGGGCCGCCGACCACGGTGTCGTGCAGGCGACGTTCGCCGCCACCCTCGTCGACGAGTGGGTTCGCGGTGGCGTCCGGGCGGCCGTCGTGTGCCCCGGCTCACGTTCGACCCCGCTGGCACTGGCCCTCGCCGGGCGCCCCGAGCTGGCGCTCCACGTCCGGCTCGACGAGCGTGGGGCCGGGTTCTTCGCCATCGGACTGGCGGTGGCCAGTGGCCGCCCCGTCGTCGTCTGCACGACCAGCGGCACCGCCGCCGCCGAGCTCCACCCGGCGGTCGTCGAGGCCCATCACGGCCGGGTCCCGCTCCTCGTCTGCACCGCCGACCGCCCGCCCGAGCTCCACCACGTCGGCGCCCCGCAGACGATCGACCAGCACGACCTCTACGGGCGCGCCGTCCGCTGGGCGGTCGACCCCGGCAGCGCCGAGCCCGGCGCCGCCGGCACCTGGCGGTCGCTCGCCCGGCGGGCGCTCGCCGAGTCCTCCGACGGCCCGGCGGGCCCCGGCCCGGTCCACCTCAACCTCGCGTTCCGCGACCCGCTCGTCGCCCGGCCGGGGCCGCTGCCGCCGGCGCCGACGTTCGCCGCACCACCGTCGACCGCGCTCAGGCCGCCGGCACCGGCATCGGTGGCGGCGCTCCGGGCGCTCGCCGGGCGACGAGGGGTGGTCGTCGCCGGCGCCGGCGCCGGTCGGCCGGGGTCGGTCGCCGCCTTCGCCCGAGCCCTCGGCTGGCCGCTGCTCGCCGACCCGCGTTCGGGATGCCGGACGACCGCAGCCGAGGTCGCCGCCGCCCCCGACACCTTCCTGCGCGACCCGGTGGTCGCCGCCGCCCTCGCTCCCGAGGCCGTCGTCCTCCTCGGGTCGCCGTGGAGCTCGAAGGTGCTCGCCGGATGGCTGGCCGCCGCCGCCGGCAGCGGCGCTGACGTCGTCGCCGTCGACCCGTGGTGGCGCTGGGTCGATCCCGACCGCGTCGTAGGTCTCACGCTTCGTGACGACCCGACCGCCCTCGTCGGGGCGGCGATGACGACCGACGGCGGCCTGCCCCCCGCCCCCGGCGCCTGGCTCCGGCGCTGGCAGGCCGTCGAGTCCGCCGCCCAGCGGGCGATCGACGTCGAGCTCGGCCTCGCCGACGGCCGGCCCACCGACCGGCGCGCCGCCCTCAACGAGCCGCTGGTCGGGCGGCTGCTGCCCGAGCTGCTCCCGGCCGGGACCCGCCTGGTCGCCGCCTCTTCGATGCCGGTCCGCGACGTCGAGTGGTTCGCGCCGCCGCTCGACCGCCCCCCGCCGGTCCACGCCAACCGCGGCGCCAACGGGATCGACGGCGTCTGCTCGACGGCGCTCGGGATGGCGGCGGCGGGGACCGCCGTCGTCGGGCTCGTCGGCGATCTCGCCTTCCTCCACGACGTCTCCGCCCTCGTCGCTTCGGCCGTCCCCGATCGTCCCGACCCTGGTGCCGCCGGCCGGCGCAGTTGCACGCTCGTCGTCGTCGACAACGGCGGCGGCGGGATCTTCTCGTTCCTGCCGCAGGCCGCGGCGCTGGCGCCCGAGCGCTTCGAGGCCCTGTTCGGCACCCCCCAGGTGCCCGACGTCGCATCGGTCGCCCGCGGCTTCGGCGTGCCGACCGAGGACGTCGGCACGGTGAGCGAGCTCGAGTCGTCGCTCGGCGCCCTGGTCGGGCGGGTGCCGCTCGGGATCGTCCGGACCCGGGTCCCCGACCGCCGCGCCAACGTCGCCCTGCACGACCGGGTCGCCGCCTCGGTGGCGTCGGCCGCCCGTGCCGCCGTCGGCTGAACCGGGGCCGTCAGGGGGGTATGGCAGTCTGTCGGCCGTGCCCGACCTCGTCGCCGACCTCGAGTTCCGAGGCCTCATCCACCAGGTCACCGACGCCGGTGCCCTCGGCCGCCTCGACGCCGGCGGCCTCACCGTCTACACCGGCTTCGACCCCTCGGCCCCGTCCCTCCACGTCGGAAGCCTGATGCAGCTCTGTACGCTCCGCCGGCTCCAGCTCGGCGGCCACCGACCGATCGCCCTCGCCGGCGGGGCCACCGGGATGATCGGCGACCCCGGGGGAAAGACCGGCGAGCGGGCTCTCCTGTCGCCCGACGAGATCGAGGCCAACCTCGCCGGGATCCGCCCGCAGCTCGAGCAATTCCTCGACTTCTCGCCGTCGGCCGGTGAGCGGCGTGCCCTCCTGCTCGACAACCGCCAGTGGCTCGGCGGGCTCTCGATGCTCGACTTCCTGCGCCACGTCGGGAAGCACTTCACCGTGAACCAGATGATGGCCAAGGAATCGGTCCGCTCCCGCCTCGAACGACCCGACCAGGGCATCTCGTACACCGAGTTCAGCTACATGCTGCTCCAGGCCTACGACTTCCTCCGGCTCCACGACGACCACGGCTGCGAGCTCCAGGTCGGCGGGAGTGACCAGTGGGGGAACATCACGATGGGCGTCGAGCTCGTCCGCAAGCTGTCCCATGCCCAGGCGTACGGGCTGACGACGCCGCTCGTCACCAAGGCCGACGGGACGAAGTTCGGCAAGACCGAGTCCGGCACGATCTGGCTCGAGCGCGCACGCACCAGCCCCTACCGCCTCTACCAGTTCCTCCTCAATTGCGAGGACGCCGTCGTCGGCCACTACCTCCGCTACTTCACCTTCCTCTTGCGCGACGAGATCGAGGCGCTCGACTGCGAGACCGCCGAGCACCCCGCCCGGCGCGCCGCTCAGCGGGCGCTCGCCCGTGAGGTCTGCGGGCTCGTCCACGGCGACGACGAGGTTGCCCGGGCAGAGCGGGCGTCGGCCGCGCTCTTCGGCGAGGAGATCGCCACCCTCGACGAGCCGACGCTGCTCGAGGTCGTCGACGAGGCCCCCTCGAGCGCCGTCGATCGGTCGGCCGTCCATGCCGGCCTGCCATTGGTCGACGCCCTCGTGGCTGCCGGGCTCGCCTCCTCCAAGAGCGACGCCCGTCGACGCATCACCGAGGGCGGCGCCTACGTCAACAATCGCCGTGAGCGCGACGTCGAGCGGAGCCTCGGCCCCGGCGATCTCCTCCACGACCGCTACGTCGTGCTGCGGCGCGGCAAGCGCGACTACCACCTCCTAAAGGTGGGATGAGGGCTAAAGGTGGGATGAGGGCTAAAGGTGGGATGAGGGCCCCGCGGACCCGCTGGGGAACCGGGGGGATCATCGTGGTCGCCCTCGTCGTCTTCGCCGCTGTCGCCTTCCTCTCCTACGGCGGCCTCGGTACCGGCGGGACCCCACGCCAGCAGCTCTCGCAGTGGGTGACGAGCACCTCGTTCGGCGCCACCGTCGGCACCCTCCACGACGACGACCGCCACATTGCCACCACCGTCGCCGCCAACCCCTCCGCCGGCGTGCTCCACACCGTGTGCGCCGTCCTCACCGACGACGCCGGGTCTGCCAACGACCAGCTCCCGACCCCCGACACCTCGCTCACCCAGGTCCTCGCCCACGCCTACGCCCTCGAGTACTCCGCCGGCAACGACTGTTATGCCGCCGCCGGCGGGAACCGCCGCCTCCTCTCGGCCTCGGCACGGCTCCGCGCCCGGGCCGAGTCGTTGCTCGACCAGGCGCTCGCCACCGTGCGCCGGACAACCGGGTTGACCGTGTCGACCACCACCACCACCCAGCCCGGCGGCGGTGGGATCTTCTGAGATGGCCGGCCCTTCGCCCGGTCGGACCGACGGCGCCGACGACGCCCTCGACCGGCTCAGACGCCGGGTGCTGTGGTCGATGCCGACCGGGCTCTACGTCGTCGGAAGCCGTGCCGAGCGAGACGGTGAGGTGCACGCCAACCTCATGACGGCCAACCTCGTCGTCCAGGTGGCGACCGAGCCGAAGCTCGTCGCCGTCTCGGTCGAGTCGGCAGCCCGCACGTCGGCCCTCGTCGAGGCCGGCGGATGCTTCGCCGTCTCGCTGCTCCACCGGGCCGACCGAGCGGTGGTGCGCCGGTTCGTCAAGCCGGTCGTCGATGTCACCATCGACGACGCCGGTCTGCCGTCGTCGATGGCCGGGGAGGCGGTGGCGACGGCCGTCACCGGCGCGCCGGTGCTCGAGCGGGCTGCCGCCTGGCTCGACTGTGTCGTCCGCCATCAGCTCGGGCTCGGCAGTCACGTCCTGTTCGTCGGCGAGGTCGTCGCCGTCGACGGGCCGGACGCCGACGAGCAGTGGGAGGTCCTCCGTATGGAGGACACCCGGATGAACTACGGCGGCTGACCCCCGTGCCGGCCGGCCGGGTCGCCCCGGCTAGCGCCCGGCCGCCGGCTTCGGGCGGAGGTCGACTCGGAGCGTCAGTATCCCGTCGTCGAGCACTGCCTCGGCATCGGCGATCATCGCGAAGTCCATGAAGTCGACCTGCGCCTGCTCGCGGAAGCGCTGGCGCTCGGGTCCTTCGATCGGAGGGATCCCGCGGGTCCGGACGGCCTCGGCTCGCTGCCGGAACCGGGCGATCATTGCCTGGGGATCGAACGACTGCTCCATGCGACGGCTGGCCATCGTACCGGGAGCGGCCGGCCGCTCTTCGCCGTCGGCCCGACCTGGACCCGGTTCGTGCGCGGCGGCCGGACGTCGCCGAGGCAGTACACTCTTTGCAACGACCGCGATCTGTCCGATGGGGCCGTTGTCGGACCCCCGGCCTGAGCAGCCACGCGCTCCGCCGTTCGGCAGCGGCCGGTGGGGGCGGGAATGGGCAGCAAGGAGTTGTCGTGAAAAAGGGACGCCACCGGCGCTTCGAAGAAGCGCGTAGCCTGAAGCGCTCCATCGCCACCGCCGGTCAGCGGTGCCCCGAGTGCGGCGCCGAGCCGGACGACGTGCACGCCTCCTGGTGCCTGGCCGAGGAGGATCAGTACGAGCGGATCCTCGGCGGCGTCGCACCGACGGCCGACGAGGCCGAGGACGACCCGCTCGAGGACTGATCAGGCGGCCCCGTCGGCGTTGGCGTGGCGGCGGACCGCCGGATGTGGGAGCGGGACGCCGCGGGAGAGCCGCTCGGAACGCTCCTCGAGATGGGCGACGAGCATTCCGTAGATCTGGGCGCCGACCATCTCGGTCAGCTCGGCGGCCATCTCCTGGTAGACGGGCCGGGCTCCGACGAACGCCTCGGGTGACTCGGTGCACCACCAGGCGAACTCCTGCCCGCCGGCGCCCCAGTGCCGACGGTCCCACTGGCGGACGGTCGAGGTGACGTAGCCGTCGTCGGCGACCTCGTCCTCGCGCCGCAGCGGAAGCTGCCAGCAGACCTCGGGCTTGAGCTCGAGGGGGTCACGGCCCTGCGCTTGGGCGACCTGGTGCAGTGCGCACCCCGGACCGGTGGGGAACTCCTGGCGGTTGAGGAAGATGCAGGCGCCGTCGACCAGGCGGGTGACCGCCTCGCCGTGCTTGTTGACCTTGACGACGCCGTTCTTGCGCCCCTTGTCATGGAACTGCCATTGCTCGGGGGTGAGCCGCTTGGCGGCCTTCTCGACCCGCCGCCGGTCCTTGCCGTCGACGAAATGCGCACCGTAGGAGCAGCAACCGTGCGCCAGCTCGGGCGCCGGGGCGGTGAGGACGCCGAGGCACCCGCGCCCGAAGATGCACGTCCAGTTGCTGGTGAGGAACGTCACGTCGAACACCCAGGTCCGTTCCTCGTCGGGATCGTCGAAGCTGACCCATTCGCGGGCGTCGACCGGCGGGCGCGCGGTGGGCATCACCGGGCACCCTACCTTCTATGATGGGCGTCATGGCCAGAACCGTCGACGATCTGAAGCAGGGTGTCACCCCGACCGTGTCGCTCACCGAGCAGGCACACGACGTGGTGCGTCAGGCGATGGCCGAGGAACCGGACCCCGAGAGCCTGGCGCTGTGGCTCGAAGTGCGCGGCGTCCAAGCCGGGGCGTTCACCTACGACCTCTACTTCCAGTCCCTCGCCGACGCCGGCGAGGACGACGCCGTCCACCTCGACGGTGACCTGCCGGTGGTCGTGCCGGGAGCCAGCGTCGAGCGGTTGCGGGGTGCCCGACTCGAGTGGTCGGAGGACGGCGGCGGTGGACTGGTGCTCGTCAACCCGAACAGCCCGACGCCCGAGGAGGCCGCCCCGGGGGTGCCGCCGGAGGTGCTGGCGGCCGGGACCGGCGGGGTGCTCGGCCGCCGGGTGGCGACGGTGCTCGACCAGGTCGTGAACCCCTCGATCGCCTCCCACGGCGGTCGCGCCGAACTGGTGGCGATCGACGAGGAGCACGGGGTCGCCTACCTCCGCCTGTCCGGCGGCTGCCAGGGTTGTGCGATGTCGAGGATGACGCTGACCCAGGGCATCGAGGTGGCGCTGCGTGACGAGGTCCCCGAGGTCACCGGGGTGGTCGACGTCACCGACCACGGCGGCGGCGAGAACCCCTACTACTAGACGGCGGCCGAGTGGGCCCGATCGCCTGACCGATGGTGGACACCACACTGGTCGGCGGGTGTGCCGCCGCCGGTGCGCTCGCCGGTGCGTTGCTCGATCTGGTCGTGGCCCGCGTGCCGGTCGCTGCCGGCCCGGCGGACTCGGCGGTCGATGAGGTGCAGGTGGCGTCGCCGGTGGTGCCGGGCGCCGGACGACCGGCGACGGCGCCGCCGGTGGACCTGGCCGGCGATGCGACCGTTGCTGCCGCGGCACTGGCGCCGTCGACGCCCGAGCTCCTCGGGACGGCGCTTTTCGGCGGGCTGACCCTCGGGCTCGCCGCTGCCCGGCTCGGGGCGGTGCCGGCCCTCGGGGCCTACTGCGCGCTGTTCGCCGGGCTGGTGGCGCTGTCGGTGGTCGACATCAAAGTCGGGCTCCTGCCGCGGACGATCCTCTACCCGACGGCGGGGCTCGTGGCGGTCGGGCTCGTGGCGGCGTCGGCGGTCGGCCACGACTGGGACGCCGTCGGGCGGGCGGCGGCCAGTGCGGCGGTGGCGCTGGTGGTCTTCTTCGCCATCTGGTGGGTGTACCCGCGCGGCCTCGGGTTCGGCGACGTCAGGCTGGCGGGGATGATGGCGGCCGCGCTCGGCTGGCTCGGCTACGGCGAGGTCTACGTCGGGTTCGTCGCCGGCTTCCTCGCCGGGGCGGTGATCGGCGTCGTGAAGATGGCCGCCCAGGGCACCGGCCGGCGGACCCGGCTCCCGTTCGGCCCGGCGCTGGCCGCCGGGTGCATGGTCGGCGTCCTGTGGGGTTCGTGGCTGGCCAACGCCTGGCTGTCCCACCCGGCCTGAACCCTCGCCGACCGGGGAGCGCCGAAGGGGTGGAGCGCCAGTAAGTAGCGTTGGAGCGTGCTCCGGTTCTTGACAGCGGGCGAATCACACGGCCGCGGCCTGGTCGTCGTCGTCGAGGGACTGCCGGCAGGGTTGTCGCTGCGGGTCGAGGACGTCGCATCGGAGCTCGCCCGCCGCCGCCTCGGCTACGGACGCGGGCCGCGGATGCGGTTCGAGGCCGACGAGGTGACACTGCTCGGCGGTGTCCGCCACGGCCGGACGCTCGGGTCGCCGTTGGCGATCGAGATCGCCAACACCGAGTGGCCGAAGTGGACCGAGGAGATGGACCCGGCTCCGGGACGGCCGACGAAGGTGCTCACTCAGCCGCGGCCCGGCCATGCCGACCTCGCTGGGATGCAGAAGTACGGCTTCGACGACGCCCGCGACGTGCTCGAACGGGCGTCGGCGCGCGAGACGGCGGCCCGGGTGGCCGCCGGGGCGGTCGCCAAGGCGCTGCTGGCGGAGCTCGGGATGTCGCTGGTGAGCCACGTCGTCCAGCTCGGCCCGGAGGCGTCGGGCGCCGGTCTACGGCCGGGGCCCGACGAGCTCGACCGGGTCGACGAGTCGCCGGTGCGATGCTTCGATGCCGAGGCCGAATCCAGGATGGTGGCGGCGGTGAAGGCGGCGGCGAAGGAGGGCGACTCGCTCGGCGGCGTCGTCGAGGTCGTCGCCTACGGCGTCCCGGTGGGCCTCGGGAGCCACGTCCACTGGGACCGCAAGCTCGACGCCCTCCTGGCGCAGGCGCTGATGAGCATCCAGGCGGTCAAGGCGGTGGAGATCGGCGACGGCTGGGCGTCGGCCGGCCGTCGCGGGTCGGTGGCGCACGACCCGATCCGCTACGACGCCGACGACGGGTACGTGAGGCCGACGTCGCTCGCCGGCGGTATCGAGGGCGGCATCTCGGTGGGCGGGCCGGTCGTCGCAAGGGTGGCGATGAAACCGCTGGCGACGCTCAACCGGCCGGTGCTCGAGACGGTCGACGTCGTCACCAAGGAGACGACGCTCAGTTTCCGGGAGCGGACCGACGTGACCGCCGTCCCGGCGATGGGGGTGGTCGCCGAGACGATGACGGCGCTCGTGCTGGCCGGCGAGGCGCTGCGGAAGTTCGGTGGTGATTCGCTGGCCGAGCTCCGCCGCAACCGCGACGGCTACCTGGCGTCGCTCGGCGAGACCCCGTCGTCGGCGTCGGCGTCGGCGTCGGCGCCCGGCGAGCGACGGTGAGCGACGGCGCCAAGCTCCTGCTGATCGGGATGATGGGCGCCGGCAAGACGACGGTCGGTCGGATCCTCGCCGACCGGCTGGGGTGGCCCTACGTCGACTCCGATTCGCAAGTCCACCAGGCGACAGGCAAGACGGTGCCGGAGCTGTTCGCCGAGGGCGGCGAGGCGGGCTTCCGGGCCGCCGAGGCCGCCGCACTGCGCTCGGCTGTCGACGAGCCCGGGCCTGCGGTGGTATCGGTCGCCGGGGGCGCCGTCCTCGACGCCGAGAACCGCCGGGTGATCTCGTCGGCCGGCTCGGTCGTCTGGCTGCGGGCGGACCCGGCGACGTTGGCTGCTCGGGTCGGCGACGGCAGCGGTCGTCCGTTGCTCGACGACGACCCGGTGGCGGCGCTGCAGCGGCTCGACGCCGTCCGACGACCGCTCTACGCAGACCTGGCGGACGACGTCGTCGACGTCGACGATCTCACGCCCGACGACGTCGCCGACCGCGTGCTGGCGGAGACCGGTCTCGGCGGCGCCGGAGGCGGCGGGTCGGCCGGCGGTGGAGCGACCGGGTGATCGTCGTCCCCGTCGAGCTCGGCACCCGCAGCTACGACGTAGTGATCGGAGGCGGCGCCCGCGGTCTGCTCCGACGACTCGTCGCCGGCACCGGCGCCGGTCGTGCGGTCGTCGTGACCCAGCGCTCGGTCGAAGGGTGGGTGCGCGAGCTCGACCCCGGCGTGCCGTTCGACGTGGAGCTGCTCGACGACGGCGAGGCGGCGAAGTCGCTCGCCACCATCGAGCGGCTCTGCCGGTCCTTCGCCGCCTCCGGCCTGGCGCGCTCCGACGTGGTCGTCGCCGTCGGCGGGGGGGTCGTGACCGACGTCGCCGGCTTCGCGGCGGCGACGTTCCATCGCGGCATCGCCTACGTCAACGTCGCGACGTCGCTCCTCGGCCAGGTCGACGCAGCGGTCGGCGGGAAGACCGGGGTGAACCTGCCCGAGGGCAAGAACCTCGTCGGCGTTTTCTGGCAGCCGCGTGCTGTCCTGTGCGACACCGACGTGCTCTCGACCCTGCCGACGCGCGAGTGGGCGTGCGGGCGCGGCGAGATGGCCAAGTACGCGTTCCTCGGCGACGAGCCGCCGGGCGCCTCGCTGGCGGCGATGCCGCTCGACGAGCAGGTGGCGACGTGCGTCCGGCTGAAGACCTCGGTGGTGTCGGCCGACGAGCGCGAGGGCGCCGGGCGGGCGCTGCTCAACTACGGCCACACGCTCGCCCACGCCCTCGAGGCAGCGTCGTTCGACGGCGGCGGCGATCTCCGTCACGGGGAGGCGGTGGCGATCGGGCTCGTGTTCGCCGCCCTTCTCGCACGGCGCCTCGGCCGGATAGACGACCGCCGGGTCGACGAGCACCGAGCGGTCGTCGGTGCCTTCGGCCTCCCCTGGGCGCTGCCAGCCGAGCGACGGGGGCAGGCCGAGGCCGAGCGGCTCGTCGGGTTCATGGCTCGCGACAAGAAGGCCGCGCACGACCTCACGTTCGTTCTCGACGGTCCTGGCGGCGTCGAGGTCGTCCACGGCGTCGAGCCGGCCGACGTCCTCGCTACCCTGGCGGAGATGGGAGGCGAGCGGTGAGCCGGGTGCTGGTGCTGTCGGGGCCGAACCTCGGCCTCCTCGGCCAGCGCCAGCCCGAGATCTACGGCACCGCCACCCTCGCCGACCACATCAGGGCGGCGACCGACGCCGGGCGACGCCTCGGACTGGACGTCGACCACTTCCAGAGCGACGACGAGGGCCAGCTGCTGTCGGCGGTCCATCGGGCACGAGGTTCGGTCGAGGCGCTCGTGGTGAACGCCGGCGCGCTCACCCACACGTCGTGGTCGCTCCACGACGCATTGGCCGCCTTCGACGGCGTCGTCGTCGAGCTGCACCTCTCGAACCCGGCGGCTCGCGAGCCGTTCCGCCACTCGTCGGTGGTGGCGCCGGTGGCCGCCGGGTCGATCGCCGGGTTCGGCGGTCTCGGATACGTGCTCGCCATCGAGGCGGTCGCCCGATTGCTGAATGGACCGCATCCAACCAAGGAGGACCGATGACCGTCACGTCGAAGCTCCCGGCGCTCCGGGTGCCCCAGCGCCTCGACGGGCTCCGGGCCAGGCTGAGTGACGCCGGCGTCGACGCCTTGCTCGTGACGACGCTGGCCAACGTCCGCTACCTGACCGGCTTCAGCGGATCGGCCGGGATGTTGGCCGTGACTCCCGACGCGGCGCTGCTCACCACCGACGGTCGGTACCGGACCCAGTCGGCCGAGCAGGTGGCGGCGGCCGGCGCGGCGGTCGACATCGAGATCGGCGGCGCCCAACCCCAGCGTGACGCCTTGACCGCCCGGTTCAGGGGGCACCGGCGGATCGGACTCGAGGCCGACAACGTGACGTGGAGCGCCAGCCGGCGCTGGGCCGACGAGCTCGGCGAGGGTTTCGAGCTCGTCCCGACCTCGGGGGTCGTCGAGGCGCTCCGCGAGGTGAAGGACGAAGGTGAGATCGCGAGGATGGCCAGGGCGGCAGCGATCGCCGACGCCGCCCTTGCCGAGGTGCTCCCGATGCTCGACTCGGCGGCGAGGGCGACCGTGACCGAGGAGGAGTTCGCCCTTGCGTTGGACACCGCGATGCGACGCGGCGGCGCCGAGAGCACGGCGTTCGAGACGATCGTGGCTGCCGGGCCGAACTCGGCCAAGCCGCACCACCACCCCTCCGGCCGCGTGATCGCCATCGGCGACGCCGTGGTCGTCGACTTCGGGGCCACCTTCGAGGGGTACCGGTCGGACATGACGAGGACGTTCTGCGTCGGCGGCGAGCCCACCGGCGAGCTGGCCCGCGTCTTCGGCGTCGTCGCGAGATCGCAGGCCCGCGGGGTGGCGGCGGTGCACCCGGGCATCGGAGCGAAGGAGGTCGACGACGCCTGCCGGCAGGTGATCGCCGACGCCGGGTGGGCCGAGCGCTTCGAGCACGGCACCGGGCACGGTGTCGGCCTCGACATTCACGAGGCACCGACGGTCGGCCCGTCGGGCACTGCTATTCTCGTCCCCGGCGTGGTGGTGACCGTCGAGCCCGGGGTCTACCTCCCTGGCGTCGGCGGCGTCCGCATCGAAGACACCCTGGTCGTCACCGACGACGGCAGCCGCGCACTCACCACCTTCGCGAAGACCGTCTCGACAAAGGAAGCTGCTGCCTGATGGCCGTCTCCACCAATGACCTGAAGAACGGCATGACGCTCGACCTCCCCGAGGGGCTGTTCAGCGTGGTCGAGTTCCAGCACGTGAAGCCCGGCAAGGGCGGTGCGTTCGTCCGGACGAAGCTGAAGAACGTCCGGACCGGTGCGGTGGTCGACCGCACCTACCGGGCCGACGAGAAGCTCGAGCAGGCCATCATCGACAAGCGGGAGATGCAGTTCCTCTATCGCGACGGCTCCGAGTACGTGTTCATGGATACGTCGACCTACGAGCAGCTGCAGGTCGCACCGGAGGCGCTCGGTGACGCCGCCAACTACCTGAAGGAGTCCGACGAGGCCGTCCTGCAGCTCTTCGGCGGCGAGATCGTCGGTGTCGACCTCCCGGCGGCCGTCGAGCTGGCCGTCACCGACACCGAGCCTGGCGTCCAGGGAGACCGGGTGTCGGGGGCTCGGAAGCCGGCGACGCTCCAGACCGGGTTGGTGGTGCAGGTTCCGCTGTTCGTCAACCCCGGCGACAACATCAAGGTCGATACCCGTAGCGGCGAGTACCTGACCCGGGCCTGAGTGGCCGCCGCTGACGGCGCCTCGCGTCACCAGTCGAGGGAGCGCGCCCTCTCGCTCCTCTACGAAGCCGAGATGAAGGGCGAGCCGTTGCCATCGGTGGTGGCGGCGCTGCCGGTCGCACCGGATCCCTTCGTCGCCGCCCTCGTCGCCGCCGTCGACCGGCATCGGGAGCGGGCCGACGCCCTGGTGGCCGAGGCATCCATCGGCTGGCCACCCGAACGGATGGCGGTCATCGACCGGCTGGTGCTCCGCCTGGCGGTGGCCGAGCTGCTCGAGCCGGGGGCGCCGCCGCTGGCGGTGGTGATCGACGAGGCGGTCGAGCTGGCCAAGACCTACTCCACCGACGAGTCCGGCGGCTTCGTCAACGGGGTGCTGTCGACCGTCGCCCGCCGCGTCTAGGTGACCGCCAACGTGACCGAGGGGGCCGGGGAGGCGAGGACGGAGACGCCGTTTTCGATCAGGACGGCGAGGGAGGGCGAGGCCGACGTCGTGCTGGCCTTCTGGTCGGCCGCCGGAGCGGTGCCGACGGTCAGCGACGACCGGGATGCCGTCGAGCGACTGCTGCGCCACGACCCAGAGGCGTTGCTGCTCGCCGAGGCCGACGGCGACGTGGTGGGCACGGTCGTGGCCGCCTGGGACGGCTGGCGCGGCTCGGTCTACCGGCTGGCGGTGGCGCCCCGGTTCCGTTGTCGCGGCCTCGGGACGGCGCTCGTGCGGGCCGCCGAGCAACGGCTGACCGAAGCCGGCGCCCGCCGGTCGCAGGCGGTGGTGGTCGAGACCGACGAGCGGGCGATGAGCTTCTGGTCGGCCGCCGGGTGGCACCACCAGCGGGAACGGGCACGATTCACCCGCTGACCCGCCCGGCCCGCCCCGGCCCCGCCCGGCCGATGGCACCGATCGCCCGCCCGGGTTGGCGGTCACCTCGGGCGTCGGCGTCGCAGGAAGGCCCGGACGGCATCGCGGGCGCCGTGGCGGATCTCGGGGCCGTGGGTGAAGGCGGCGATCTCGTAGTCGACCTCGCCGAGCCGGTCGGCGGTCTCCTTCGAGAGGGCGGCGTTTGAGCAGAAGGCGGCGATCGAGTAGGAGACCCGGTGCCGGAAGTTGAACAGGGCGTCACCGGTGACGAGCACGCCGCTGCGCTCGTGGAGGAAGGAGCAGTGACCGGGGGAGTGGCCGGGTGTGTGCAGGACGCGCAGGCCGCCGGCGACCGCAAGGACGTCGCCCTCGGTGAACGTCTCGTCGACCTCGCACGAGGGCTGGCGGGAGCCGAAGAAGGACAGCACCCTGGCGAGCGGCACGGCCGGGTCGGGCGGTGGCCGGCGGCCGACCTCCAGGTAGGTGGCGTCGTCGGCGTGGATCTCGACTGGGGCGCCGGAGCGTCGACGCATCGCCGCAGCGCCGCCACCGTGGTCGGGGTGGGCGTGGGTGAGGACGATCCGGGCGACGTCGGCCGGCCGCTTCCCGACCTCGGAGAGGGCGGCGACGAGGTGTTTCGGTGCGCCGCGGAGTCCGGCGTCGATCAACGTGACGGTGCCGTCGTCGTCGACGAAGAGGTAGGAGTTCACGGCGCTCGAGCCGACGGTCGGCACTCGCACGACGCCGGGGGCGATCTGGACGGGGCTGCCGGGCACGCCGGCCATCGTGCCATGGTGGTAGCGTCCTTTTCCGACCGTGAAGCGGGTCCGGTGAGGCCCGTACGGACAGGAGGAGCGGTGGCCGAACGCGAGCGCAGCCACACCAGGCCGCTGGGTCGCGTGTTCGTTCCGCATGCACAGGTGCTCTCGGGCGCCGACGTCCAGCGGGCGCTGACCCGGATGGCCCACGAGGTCGTCGAGCGCAACGGCGGTCTCGACGGCGTCGTGGTGGTCGGCTTGCAGACCGGCGGTGTGCCGCTGGCGCAGCGGATGGTCAAGGTGCTCGAGCGCCTCGACACCGAGGGCGGCACCGGGACGGCGGCCCGGTCGCAGCGCCGAAGGATCCCGCTCGGCACGCTCGACGTGGCGTTCTACCGTGACGACATCGGCCTGCGGCCGGTGCTCCCGGAGGCGACGACCGAGATCCCGGTGGACCTGGCCGGACGGGTGGTCGTCCTGGTCGACGACGTCCTGTTCACCGGACGGACGGTCCGGGCGGCGCTCAACGCCCTCAGCGACTACGGGCGGGCCCGGGCGGTGCAGCTGGCGGTGATGGTCGACCGGGGGCACCGAGAGCTCCCGATCCGCCCGGATTACGTCGGGAAGAACCTGCCGACGCGTCGGGAGGAGATGGTCGACGTCGGCGAGGACGGCGTGACGATCGGGACGCTGGTGGAGCGATGAACCGACGCCATCTCCTCTCGGTGGCCGACCTCGGGCGGGACGGGATCGCCGAGGTCCTCTCGGTGGCCGACGCGTTCGCCGAGGTCGAGCGCCGGAGCATCCCGAAGGTGCCGACGCTGCGTGGCCGCGCGGTGGCGACGCTGTTCTTCGAGGAGTCGACGAGGACCCGATGGTCGTTCGAGACGGCCGCCAAGCGGCTGTCGGCCGACGTCCTCTCGTTCGCCGCTGCGAGCTCGTCGGTCAAGAAGGGGGAATCGCTGCGCGACACGGTCGAGACGATCGTGGCGATGGGGATCGACGCCGTCGTCGTCCGCCACCCGTCGGCCGGTGCGCCGCACCAGGTGGCGAGGTGGGTCGGGGGCCGCACCCACGTCGTCAACGCCGGCGACGGCTGGCACGAGCATCCGACGCAGGCGCTGGTCGACGTCTTCACGGTGCGCCAGGTGCTGGCCGAGCGCCGGGGGGTCGCCGAGGGTGGTATCGAGTGCTTCGACGGGCTCCGGGTCCTGATCGTCGGCGACATCCGCCACAGCCGGGTGGCCCGCTCCGAGGTCCTGGCCTACGCCGCCCTCGGGGCGGAGGTGACGCTGGCGGCGCCCGGCAGCCTGCTACCGCCGTCGCTCGACGGCTGGCCGGTGTCGGTGGCCCCCGACCTCGAGCCGGCGCTCGGCGACGCCCAGGTGGTGTCGCTGCTCCGGCTCCAGGCGGAGCGGGGCAGCGGGTCCTTCGTCCCCTCGCTGCGGGAGTACGCCGCCGGGTGGGGGCTGACCAAGGAGCGGGTGTCGCTGCTGGCCGACGACGCCATCGTGACCCATCCCGGCCCGATGGTGCGCGGCGTCGAGATCGCCGGCGACGTGGCCGACCTGCCGGTCACCGTCGCCGCCCGCCAGGTCACCAACGGGGTGGCGGTGCGGATGGCGGTGCTCTTCCTGCTCTTGGGGGCGCCCGGCGTCCCGTTGCCCGAGGAGCAGCCGGCGGGCGACCACGGCGCCAGGGTGGCGGCCGGTGGCTGAGCTGCTCATCTGGGGAGGGACGGTGGTGGATGCCACCGGCAGCCGCCGTGCCGACGTCCTGGTGGACGGCGACCGGGTCGTGGCGGTCGGCGAGGACCTGGGCGAGGATCTCGGGGGGAAACCGACGCCGAGCCGGCGGGTGCTCGACGCCGGCGGCTGCCTCGTCTGCCCCGGGCTCGTCGACCTCCACGCCCATCTGCGCCAGCCCGGCCGGGAGGAGGCGGAGACGGTCGAGACCGGGGCCAGGGCGGCGGCGCTCGGCGGGTACACGGCGGTGGTGGCGATGCCGAACACCGAGCCGGCGATCGACGACGCGGCGGTCGCCCGAGAGGTCCTGGCCCTCGGTCGGGGAGCCACGGCCGAGGTGACGGTGGCCGGGGCGATCACCGTCGGACGGGCCGGCGAGCGGCTGGCGCCGATCGCCGAGCTGGCCGCCCTCGGGGTCCGGCTGTTCACCGACGACGGCGCCGGTGTCCAGGACGGAGCGCTGATGCGACGGGCCCTCGAGTACGCCGGCGGCCTCGGTGTGACGCTGGCCCAGCATTGCGAGGACACCGCTTTGGCGTCCGGGGGTTGCGTCCACGACGGCGCGTGGGCGAGCCGCCTCGGTCTGCCGGGGGTGCCGGCGGTCGCCGAGGAGGCGATGGTCGCCCGTGACATCGCGCTGGCCAAGCTGACCGGGAGCCGGGTGCACTTCCTGCACCTCTCGACCGCCGGATCGGTGGCGCTGGTCCGCCAGGCCCTGGCCGACGGTGCGCCGGTCAGCGCCGAGGCGGCGCCGCACCACTTCACCCTGACCGACGCCGAGATCGCCGGTTACGACCCGGTCTTCAGGGTGAGCCCGCCGCTGCGCACCGCCGACGACGTCGAGGCGGTCCGCCGCGGGCTTCTCGACGGGACGGTGGCAGCGGTGGCGACCGATCACGCGCCGCACACCCCGGAGTCGAAGGAGACCCCGTTCGACCAGGCGCCGCCGGGGATGCTCGGTCTCCAGACGGCCCTGCCGCTCACCTTCGAGGCGCTCGGCGACGGCCTGTCGCCGGCCGAGGTGCTGGCCCTCGTCTCCTGGCGACCCGCCGCCATCGCCGGCCTGCTCGAGCACGACCGCCGGCCCGAGGGGGTCAGCGCCCACGGCGGCCCGGTCGCGCCGGGGGCCACCGCCAACCTGTGCGTCGTCGACCCGACGGCGACCTGGGTCCTCGAGGTCGCGCACCTCGCCAGCCGGAGCAGGAACTCGCCGTACCTGGGCCGGACGCTCACCGGGCGGGTCCGCCACACCGTGCTGCGCGGTGAGCCGGTCGTCGTCGACGCCGAGGCACAGCGGTGAGCGACGAACCCCGCCCGGCACTGCTCGTCCTCGCCGACGGCGAGGTGTTCGAGGGCGAGGCGGCCGGTGCCGAGGCCGCTGTCGCCACCGGGGAGCTGGTCTTCAACACCGCTTTGTCGGGCTACCAGGAGGTGATCACCGACCCGTCGTATGCGGGACAGGTGATCGCCTTCACCTACCCGCACATCGGCAACTACGGCACCAACGCCGCAGACGACGAGGCTCACCGGCCGTTCTGCCGGGGGGTCGTCGTCCGCGACCTCACGCCGGAGCCGAGCAACTGGCGCGCCGGCGGGTCGCTCGAGGCGTTCCTCGGTCGGACCGGCGTGCCGGCGATCACCGGGGTCGACACCCGGCGCCTCACCCGCCACCTGCGAGAGGCCGGTGCGATGCCGTGCGCCTTCGGGACGGCGTCGGAAGCCGAGCTGAGCGCCGCCGCGGCGGCGGCGCCGGGGACCGACGGGCGGGACCTGGTGTCGGAGGTGACCACCGCCCGGCCCTACACCCGGGGCGAGGGGCCCCTCCGGGTGGTCGTCTACGACTTCGGGGTGAAGGAGACGATGCTCCGCCAGTTGGGCGACCTGGCGACCCTCACCGTCGTGCCGGCCGGGACGCCGGCCGACGCCGTCCTCGATCAGCCCCCCGACGGGGTCTTCCTCTCCAACGGACCGGGCGACCCGGCCGCCCTCCCCGGACCGACGGCCGCCGTGGCCGCGCTGGTGGGGAAGGTCCCGATCTTCGGCATCTGCCTCGGGCACCAGCTGCTGGCCACGGCGCTCGGTGGCCGCACCTACAAGCTGCCGTTCGGGCACCACGGGACGAACCACCCGGTGCGCCGGCTGGCCACCGGCCACGTCGAAGTGACGAGCCAAAACCACAATTACGCCGTCGCCGACGTCCCCGACGCCGACGTCACCCATGTCAACCTCAACGACGGCGTCGTCGAAGGGATCAGCGCTCGCTCAGCGGGGGCGTTCTCGGTGCAGTACCACCCAGAAGCCGGACCCGGTCCGCACGACGCCCGGTACCTGTTCGACGAGTTCCGCCGCCTGATCGACGCCTCGGCGACAGCCGCAGGGCGCCGCTGATGCCGCGGCGGACCGACATCGAGTCGGTGCTCGTCATCGGGTCGGGTCCGATCGTCATCGGCCAGGCGTGCGAGTTCGACTACTCGGGCACCCAGGCCTGCCGGGTGCTGAAGGAGGAGGGGTACCGGGTCGTCCTGGCCAACTCCAACCCGGCGACGATCATGACCGACCCGGCCACCGCCGACCGGACCTACGTCGAGCCACTCGACGTCGAGGTGCTGGCGGCCATCCTCGAGAAGGAACGGCCCGATGCCCTGCTGCCGACGCTCGGCGGGCAGACGGCCCTCAACCTGACCATGGGACTGGTCGAGCGCGGATTGCTCGGCGGCACCGAGGTGATCGGTGCGCGGCCGGAGGCCATCCGGACCGCCGAGGACCGCGACCGGTTCAAGTCGGCCATGCTCGAGATCGGCCTCGAGGTGCCACATTCGGGGTTCGCCCACTCGCTGGAGGAGGCGGTGGCGATCGCCGACGGGCTCGGCTATCCGGTGATGGTGCGCCCGAGCTTCATCCTCGGGGGCCACGGGACCGGCATCGCCGGGGACCGCGACGCGCTGGTGAAGATGGCGGCGGCCGGGATCGACGCCAGCCCGGTCAGCGAGGTGCTGGTCGAGCAGTCGATCGCCGGCTGGAAGGAGTACGAGCTCGAGGTGATGCGCGACCATGCGGACAACTGCGTGGTCGTCTGCTCGATCGAGAACCTCGATCCGATGGGCGTGCACACCGGCGACTCGATCACCGTGGCGCCCGCCCAGACGCTGACCGACGTGGAGTACCAGGCGATGCGGGACGACGCCTTCGCCTGCCTCCGGCGGGTGGGGGTGGAGACCGGCGGCTCCAACGTGCAGTTCGCCGTCGATCCGACCAACGGCCGGCGGCTGATCATCGAGATGAACCCGCGCGTCTCGCGGTCGTCGGCCCTGGCGTCCAAGGCCACCGGCTTCCCGATCGCCAAGATCGCCGCCCGGCTGGCGGTCGGGTACCGGCTGGACGAGATCGCCAACGACATCACCCGGGCGACCCCGGCCAGCTTCGAGCCGACCATCGACTACGTGGTCACCAAGATCCCGCGGTGGGCCTTCGAGAAGCTGCCGGGCGCCGAAGTTCGCCTCGGCACCCGGATGCAGTCGGTGGGCGAGGTCATGGCCATCGGCCGTACCTTCTGCGAGTCCCTCCAGAAGGCCGTCCGCTCGCTCGAGCAGGGACGGGCCGGGCTCAACGCCGACCCGGGGGAGGTCACCCTCGACGGGCTCGACGACGACACCCTGCTCGAGCGGGTGGCCGTGCCCACCCCGGACCGGATCTTCGAGCTCGAGGCGGCGCTTCGGCGTGGCCACCGCGTCGACGACCTGGCGGCGCTGACCGGTATCGACCGGTGGTTCCTGCGCCAGATCGCCCGGATCACCGGCGAGCGGGCCCGCCTCGACTCCCTCGGGCGAGGTCCCGGTGGTCTCCGCCGCCTCGACCGGACCGGGTTCCGGCGGGCGAAGCGTCTCGGGTTCTCCGATGCCCAGCTCGCCTACCTCTTCGGCGTCGGCGAGGACGACGTGCGCCGGCAACGGCTGGCCGCCGGGGTCCACGCGACGTTCAAGACCGTCGACACGTGCGCCGCAGAATTCGAAGCGTTCACGCCGTACTACTACTCGACCTACGAGGACGAGGAGGAGGTCCGGCCGTCGGACCGCCCGAGGGTCGTCATCCTCGGGTCGGGGCCCAACCGGATCGGCCAGGGGATCGAATTCGACTACTGCTGCGTCCACGCCAGCATGGCGCTCCGGGCCGCCGGCTACGAGACGGTGATGGTGAACTGCAATCCCGAGACCGTCTCGACCGACTACGACGTCTCCGACCGCCTCTATTTCGAGCCGCTGACCGCCGAGGACGTCGCCAACGTGCTCGACGCCGAGGCCCGTGCCGGTGGCGCCGGCGCCGGCGTGATCGTCTCGCTCGGTGGTCAGACGCCGCTCAAGCTGGCGGCGTCGCTCCCCGACGGCAGCGTCCTCGGCACCAGCCCGTCCTCGATCGACGTGGCCGAGGACCGCAAGCGTTGGAACGCCCTCTGCGCCGAGCTCGGGATCCCGCAGCCACCGGGCGGGACGGCCACGACGGTGGCCGAGGCGCTGAGCGTCGCCCGGTCGGTCGGGTACCCGGTGCTCGTCCGCCCGAGCTATGTCCTCGGCGGGCGCTCGATGGAGATCGTCTACGACGACGACGGCGTCCGGCGGGTGATCGCCAGCCTGGTCGACGGCGGCGGTCTCGCCCGTGAGGGCGGGGTGACCGCCGAGCGGCCGGTGCTGATCGACCGGTTCCTCGAGGACGCCGTCGAGGTCGACGTCGACGCCGTCCGCGACGCCACCGGCGAGGTGCTGATCGCCGGCGTGATGGAGCACGTCGAGGAAGCGGGCGTCCATTCCGGCGACTCTGCCTGCGCGCTGCCGCCGCAGACGCTCGCCGCCGACGTGGTCGAGGTCCTCGTGTCCCACACCGAGCATCTCGCCGGCGCGCTCGAGGTCCGGGGACTGCTCAACGTCCAGTACGCCGTCAAGGACGGCGACGTCTACGTGCTCGAGGCCAACCCGAGGGCGAGCCGGACGGTCCCCTTCGTCGCCAAGGCGACCGGCGTCCCGGTCGCGATGGTCGCCGCGCGGGTGATGGTGGGCGCGACCCTCGACGAGCTCCGCCACGAAGGCGTGCTCGTGCCGCCGAGCGACGGCGACCACGTGAGCGTGAAGGAGGCCGTCTTGCCCTTCGACCGGTTCCCGGGCGTCGACACCCTGCTCGGGCCCGAGATGCGGTCGACCGGCGAGGTGATGGGGGTCGACCGCACGTTCGGCCTGGCCTTCGCCAAGAGCCAGATGGCAGCGGGGACCCGGTTGCCGAGCTCCGGCACCGTGTTCCTCTCGCTCGCCGACCGGGACAAGCCGGCCGGGCTCGAGGTGGCCCGCCAGTTCGCCGAGCTCGGCTTCTCGCTGGCGGCCACCCTCGGGACCGCCGGCTACCTTCGTGACCAGGGACTGAACGTCGAGACGCTCGTCGCCAAGGTCGGCGAGGAGGGGCTGGCGGCCGACGCCGTCGAGCTCCTCGCCGGCGGCAAGGTCCAGCTGGTCGTGAACACGCCGCGGGGTCGCGGCCCGAGGGGCGACGGGGCCCGCATCAGGATGGCGGCGCTCGCCCACCACGTCCCGTGCCTCACCACGCTGGCGGCCGCCCGTGCGGCGGCGGCCGGCATCGCCGACCAGGCGGTCCACCCGCTCGAGGTCCGCCCGCTCCAGGACCTCCATCGCGCCGGCGCCGGCCCGGAGAGGTGACGTCGGTGGTGGACCTGGCCACGTCCGTCGGGTCGGTCCGCCTCCCGTCGCCGGTGATGACCGCCTCGGGGACGGCGGGCCACGGTGCCGAGCTCGAGGCCTACGGTCGGCTGTCGGACCTCGGGGCCGTCGTCGTCAAGTCGCTGGCAAAAGAACCGTGGCCCGGCAACCCGGCCCCACGGGTCCACGAGGTCGCCGCCGGGATGCTCAACAGCGTCGGTCTCCAGGGTCCGGGGATCGACCGCTGGCTCGAGGAAGACCTTCCTGCGCTCGCCGCCTGTGGTGCTCGAGTGGTGGTCAGCATCTGGGGCGGGCGAGTCGACGACTTCGCGCGCGCCGCCCGCCTGCTCGCTGCTGCCGACCCCCCGTCGGTGGTGGCGGTCGAGGTCAACGTCAGCTGCCCCAACATCGAGGACCGCTCTCAGATGTTCGCCCACTCCGCCACCGCCACCGCCGACGCGGTCGCCGCCGCCGAGTGCGGACGGCCGCGGTGGGCGAAGCTCAGCCCGAACGTCGCCGACCTCGTGCCGATCGCCGCCGCCGCCCTCGGTGCCGGCGCCGAGGCGCTGACGCTGGTCAACACCCTCCTCGGGCTGGCGATCGACCTCGAGCGGCGCCTTCCGGCGCTCGGCGCCGGCGGCGGTGGCCTCTCGGGCCCGGCACTGCACCCGGTGGCGGTCAGGGCCGTGTTCGAGTGCCGGTCGGCCTTCCCCGAGGCCGGCATCGTCGGTGTCGGCGGCGTCCTCTCCGGCAGCGACGGCATCGAGCTGTTGCTGGCGGGGGCCGACGCCGTCCAGGTCGGTACGGCGACCTTCCGGGACCCGCGCGCCCCGTGGAAGGTGCAGGAGGGGATCGCACGGTGGTGCCGCCGGCACGGCGTCCGGGCGGTCCGGGAACTGATCGGAGGTGCACAGAGTGAGAGGCCAGGCGGTGGGCCGGCGCACGGCGACGGGTGCCGCCGGGATGCCTGAGGCCGGCGAGAACGGCGAGGTGGCGGCGACGGCGACCTTCGGCGAGCGGCTCCGCGCTGCCGTCGAGGGCAGCGGTCCGCTGTGCGCCGGCATCGACCCGTCGTCGGACCTGCTCGAGGCGTGGGGGCTGTCCGACTCGCCCGATGGGCTCGCCGAGTTCGCCGCCGTCTGCCTCGAGTCCTTCGCCGGCGAGGTCCCGGTGGTGAAGCCGCAGGTCGCGTTCTTCGAGCGCCACGGCGCCGCCGGGATGGCGGTCCTCGAGCGGCTGCTGGTCGACGCCCGCTCGGCCGGGCTCCTCGTGATCGCCGACGCCAAGCGCGGCGACATCGGGTCGACCTCCGCCGCCTATGCCGACGCGTGGCTCGGCGAGGCGAGCCCGCTGGCGGCCGACGCCGTGACGGCCCACCCCTACCTCGGCCTCGGGGCGCTCGCCCCGTTCGTCGAGGCGGCCGAGCGGGGCGGCCGCGGCGTGTTCGTGGTCGTCCGCGGGAGCAACCCCGAGGGGCGGGCGCTCCAGGAGGCGACGACGGCGGCGGGCCGGTCGGTCGAGGACTCGCTGCTCTCGGCGATCGGCGAGTTGAACGAACGCCACCGCTTCGCCGGTCGGCTCGGCAACGTCGGCGCCGTCGTCGGTGCGACGCTCGCCCCGTCGTCGACCCCGCTGTCCGACGTCGGCGGCCCGCTGCTCGCCCCGGGGGTCGGTGCCCAGGGGGCCACAGCGGCCGAACTGAGGGCCCTCTTCGGGACGTGCCCACCCGGGAGCGTCGTACCGAACGTCTCGCGCTCGGTTCTCGCCGCCGGGCCGGGCGTGCACGATCTGCGGGCGGCCGTCCGCCAGGCTCGCGACGACGTCGCCTCGGCGCTCGCCGCGCCGCGCTGACCCCCCTGCGACCAGCCGGCCACCCGAACCGACCGTTCCAAAGCACCCCTCGAACGCCGCCGACGGGGACCGTGAGCGGTCCGGCGGCGCCCTGACCGGCCATTTGGTGTGACCAGGCATGTCGGAGGCGCTAAGGTCGCCCCATGCCGCAACCACCTGCACTCACGCCCGAACAGCGTCAGGCTGCTCTGGAGAAGGCCGCCAAGGTGCGCCGCGAGCGCGCCGAGGTGAAGGAGAAGTTGAAGCTCGGCTCGATGTCGTTGGCCGAACTGCTCGAGAAGGCAGAGGACGACGAGACCGTCGGGAAGATGAAGGTGGTCTCCGTGCTCGAGTCGCTCCCCGGCCTCGGCAAGGTCAAGGCTCGCCGCCTGATGGAGACGGTCGGCATCAGCGAGAGCCGGCGCCTGCAGGGTCTCGGGGCCAAGCAGCGCGCCGACCTGCTCAAAGAGACTGGCCGCTGAGCCGCTGGTCTTCGTGCTCATCGGCCCTGGTGGGGCCGGCAAGGGCACGGTGGCCCGAGCTCTGACCGATCGGGATCCCCGGCTCTGGCTCAGCCGCTCGTGGACGACCCGGCCGCGACGGCCGGGGGAGACCGACGAGGACTACGTCTTCGTCGACCGTCCGACCTTCGAGGAGCACGCCCGGCGGGGCGGGTTCCTCGAGTGGGCAGAGTTCCTCGGCAACCTCTACGGCACCCCGGTGCCCCAACCGCCGCCAGGTCGTGACGTCCTGCTCGAGATCGACCTCCAGGGGGCCCGCCAGGTCCTCGCCCAACGAGCCGACGCTGTCGTCGTCCTGCTCCTGCCGCCGTCCGACGAGGTGCAGCGCGAGCGGCTCACCGCCCGCGGCGACACTCCCGAGCACGTCGACCGCCGCATCGAGACCGGTCGGCGCGAGGTCGCCGAGGGACGCCGTCTGGCAGCGGCGGAAGTAGTGAACGACCAGGTCGAACAGGCGGTGTCGCAGGTCGCCGGTATAGTGGCACGCACCCGATCCGCCCGCTGTCGGGGCGGCGAGAACCCGGAGGTTTGATGGCCCAGGGCCGCAACACGCTGATGGATCCCCCGATCGAGGAGCTGCTCGACAAGGTGGACTCGAAGTTCACCCTGGTCACCCTCGGCTCGTTGCGGGCCCGCCAGGTGAACGCCTACTACAACAGCCTCGGCGAGGGACTCGGCCGGGTGGTCCCGCCGCAGGTGACGTCGGTCTCCGGCAAGCCGCTGTCGATCGCCTTCGAGGAGATCGCGGCGGGCAAGGCCACCTACGTGCGGCCGGATCCCGACGAGGAGGCAGCCGAAGAAGCCGCAGTCGAGGCCAAGGCGATGCAGGAGGCCGCCGAGGCGGCAGCCGCCGGCGGGGCCTTCGGGGAGGACCCGGCGGTGGTCGACGACGAGGGCCCGGCCGCCGGATAGGCGGCCGTCCCTCCCGGCGTGGCGCCGAGGATGGCGGAGGTCGAGCGGCCGCCGGAGCGGCCCCGGGTGGTCCTCGGGGTGAGCGGTGGCATCGCCGCCTACAAGGCGGCGGAGATCTGTCGCCGGCTGGTCGACGCCGGACTCCACGTCGTGCCGGTCCTGACCGCTGCGGCCACCCGTTTCGTCGGGGAGGCGACGTTCTCGGCGCTCGCGTCGGAACCGGTGCAGCGGAGCCTGTGGGACGAGTCGTCGCCGATCCCGCACACCCGCCTCGGCCAGCAGGCCGACGTCGTGCTGGTGGCGCCGGCCACCGCCGACCTGATCGGCCGCTACGCCGCCGGGCTGGCCGGGGACCTTCTGACGGCCACCCTGCTGGCGACCCGGGCGCCGGTGGTCCTCTGCCCGGCGATGCACACCGAGATGTGGGAGCACCCGGCGGTCCAGGAGAACGTGGCGATCCTGGTGCGACGCGGCGTCCGAGTCGTCCCCCCAGGCGAGGGGCGCCTGGCCGGGGGGGACGTCGGGGCGGGCCGCCTGGCCGACCCCGCCGACGTCGTCGCGGCCGTCCTCGAGCTGCTCGAGAGCACCGATCGCCGAGTCACCGCCGATGACCTCTCCGGCCGCCGGGTGCTGGTCAGCGCCGGCGGCACCCGGGAGCCGCTCGATCCCGTCCGGTTCCTCGGCAACCGCTCGTCGGGCAAGCAGGGCCACGCACTGGCCGAGGCGGCCGCCCGGCGCGGGGCGGAGGTGACCCTGGTCACGGCGTCGCCGCTGGCGTTGGCGCCGGGGTCGCCGGTCCGCCGTGTCGACGTCGGGTCGGCGGCCGAGATGGAGGCAGCGCTCTCGAAGGAGGCGCCAACGGCGGACGTGGTGGTCATGGCGGCGGCGGTGGCCGACTTCCGGCCGAAGGCGCCGAGCGAGCGGAAGCTGGCCAAGGAGGACGGCGTGCCCGAGGTGGTGCTCGAGCCGACGCCGGACATCCTGGCCGGGCTGGCCGCCCGCCGGCGGCCCGGCCAGGTGCTGGTCGGCTTCGCCGCCGAGACCCACGACGTGCTGGAGAGGGGCCGGCGGAAGCTGGAGCGCAAGGGGGTGGACCTGCTGGTGGTGAACGACGTCACCGCCCCCGGTGCCGGGTTCGAGCACGATACGAACCAGGTGCTGATCCTCGAGACCGGGGGTACGGTCACCGAGGTCCCGCTGCGATCCAAGCAGGCAGTGGCCGACGCCGTGTTCGATAGGGTCGTCGCCCGGCTCGCCAAGGGCGGGGCAGAGAGGAACCGAACGTGACCATTCGCACCACCTTCACGTCCGAGTCGGTCACCGAGGGCCACCCGGACAAGATGGCCGACCAGATCTCCGACGCCATCCTCGACGCCCTCCTTGCCGAGGACCCGCTCAGCCGGGTGGCCTGCGAGACGCTCCTCACCACCGGGCTGGTGGTGGTCGCCGGCGAGATCACGACCGAGACCTACGTCGACATCCCCAACCTGGTGCGCGACGTCGTCTGCGACATCGGCTACGACAACGACGCCTACGGGTTCAACGGGCGGACCTGCGGGGTGATGGTCGCCCTCGACGGCCAGTCGCCGGACATCGCCCGGGGGGTCGACGCCGCGTTCGAGCTGCGGACCGGCAGCGGGGGCGAGGACCAGCTCAACGCCCAGGGTGCCGGCGACCAGGGGATGATGTTCGGCTACGCCTGCGACGAGACGCCGGACCTCATGCCGCTGCCGATCTGGCTCTCGCACCGCCTGGCCCAGCGGCTCTCCCAGGTCCGGCGGGTCGGCGTGCTCCCGTACCTGCGGCCCGACGGCAAGACGCAGGTCAGCGTGATCTATGAGGGTGGTCGCCCGGTGGCGATCGACACCGTGCTGATCTCCACCCAGCACCAGCCGGGGATCGACCTCGAGACGCTGCTGCTCCCGGACCTGCGCGAGCACGTCATCCACCCGCTCTTGCCGACGGACCTCGACATCGAGCACATGCGGGTTCTCGCCAACCCGACCGGGCAGTTCGAGCTCGGCGGCCCGCATGCCGACGCCGGCCTGACCGGCCGGAAGATCATCGTCGACACCTACGGCGGGATGGCCCGCCACGGCGGAGGCGCGTTCTCGGGCAAGGACCCGTCCAAGGTCGACCGCTCTGCCGCCTATGCCGCCCGCTGGGTGGCCAAGCACGTCGTCGCCGCCGGCGCCGCCCGTCGCTGCGAGGTCCAGGTCGCCTACGCCATCGGCGTCGCCCAGCCGGTGTCGCTGCTCGTCGAGACCTTCGGCACCGAGGAGGCCGACCCGGTCAGGATCGCCGCCGCCGTGCGCGAGCTGTTCGACCTCCGCCCGGCGGCGATCATCCGTGACCTCGACCTCCGCCGTCCGATCTACCGGCGCACCGCCTCCTACGGGCACTTCGGCCGGAGCGACAAGGAGTTCACCTGGGAGGCGACGCCCCGAACCGACGACCTCCGCGGGCTGCTCGGCCTCTGATCCCCGACCAGCCCGACCAGCCCGACGAGGTCGTCCGCGTCCTGCCCGACGTCCCGGCGCTCACCCGCCCGGGCGACCTGAAGACCTTCGACTACCTCGTCCCCCCGCGCATGCGCGGCGAGGTGGCGGTCGGGAGCCGGGTCCGGGTGCGCTTGCACGGGCGAGCCGTCGGCGGCTGGGTCCTCGCTGTCGACGTCGAGCCGCCGACCGGAGTGGCGCTCCAGCCCCTGACCGCCCATTCCGGTCTCGGGCCCTCCGAAGAGCTCCTCTCGCTGGCGACCCGGGCGGCCTGGCGGTGGGCCGGGCCGGTCTCGAGCTTCCTCGCCACCGCCTCGCCACCGCACAACGTGTGGTCGCTGCCTCCGGCGCCGGCCTTCACGCCGCCGCCGATCGCCTCGGGTTGGGCCGGGGAGCGATGGGAGCCCGGGCCGCGCCTCGTCGTGCTCCCGCCGGCGGTCGACCCGCTGGGGCTCGTGCTGTCGGTGCTCGCCTGCCACGGACCGCAGGCCCTCGTGATGGTCCCGTCGGTCGGTTGGGCGGCACGGCTGTCCGGGCGTCTGGCGCGCCGCGGGGTGGCGGTGACGGCGGACTGGGCAGAGGCGGCTGCCGGCTGGCCGGTGGTGGTGGGCGCCCGGGCCGCCGCCTGGTCGCCGCGGCCGTCGATGTCGGCGGCGGTCGTCCTCGATGCCCACGACGCTGCGTACCGGGACGAGCGGTCGCCGACCGCCGATGCCGTCGAGGTCGTGGCCGAACGAGCCCGGCGCCTCGGCGTGCCGTGCGTGCTCGTCTCCCCGTGCCCGACGGCCGTCCAGGTGGCGACCTACCGCCGGTGGCACGGCGGCGGGTCGCCCGGTGGGGTGCACGCCGCCCACGGCGGATGGCCGAGGATCGCCGTCGTCGACCGCCGCCGGGCCGACCCGCGCTCGGGCCTGTTCTCCGACGAGCTCGTGCGCCTGGCGAGGACCGTGCGGGCGTCGTCGCCGGCGCTGCCGTTCGTGTGCGTCCTCAACCGGACCGGACGGGCACGGTTGCTCGCCTGTGCCGCCTGCGGCGAGCTCGCCCGCTGTCCCCGCTGCTCCAGACCGCAGGTCGAGGACGGTGACGAGCTCGTCTGCCGGGCCTGCGGCACCTCCCGGCCGGCGGTCTGCGACGCCTGCGGTGCCACCAGGCTCAAGGCCTTGCGGGTCGGCGTGACCAGGGTGCGCGAGGAGCTCGAGGCCCTGCTCGGTGTGGCGGTCGCCGAGGTGTCGGGACCGGCGCCGCCGGTGGCCGAGATCCCCACCGCGCCGGTGGTCGTTGGGACCGAGGCGGTCCTCCACCGGCTTCGCCGGGCCTCGGCCGTCGCCTTCCTCGACTTCGACCAGCACCTGCTGGCCGCTCGGTTCGCCGCCGCCGAGGAGGCGTTGGCGCTGCTCGTGCGGGCCGGCCGGCTGGTCGGCGGCCGCGACCGTCCGGGGACCGGTCCGGTGCTGGTGCAGACCCGTCTACCCGACCACGAGGTGCTGGCGGCGGCGGTGGCCGGCGAGCCGCTGCGGCTGATCGACGCCGAGCTCGAGGTCCGCCGGGCGCTCCGGCTGCCGCCGGCGGCGGCGTTGGCGACGGTGGCCGGCGCCGGTGCCGCCGACCTGGCCGCCGCCGCCGCCGTCCTCGGGGTCGAGACGTCACCGCTGCCCGACGGTCGGTGGCTGCTGCGGGCGGCCGACCATGTCGGACTCTGCGACGCACTGGCGGCCCTGCCGCGCCCCGCCGGTCGCCTCCGGGTCGCCGTCGATCCGACCGACCTGTGAACCACGGCCGTTACGCTGTGAGGGTGGCGACGTACCCGATCCGCCAGTACGGCGACCCGGTGCTCAAGCAGCGCGCCCGTGAGGTGGAGGACCTCGACGGCCGGCTCGCCAAGCTGGTCGACGACATGATCGAGACGATGTACGAGGCGCCGGGCTCGGGACTGGCGGCCAACCAGGTCGGTGTCCAGCGCCGGCTGTTCGTCTACGACGTCGGCGACGGCCCGAGGGCCGTCGTCAACCCGCGGATCGTCGAGTCGTCGGGGGAGTGGGTCTACGAGGAGGGCTGCCTGTCGGTCCCCGGGCTCAGCTGGCCGATCGTGCGGCCGAACGTCGTCCATCTGGTCGGCCTCGACCTCGACGGCAACGAGCTCTCGATCGAGGCCGACACCCTCGAGGGCCGCGTCTTCCAGCACGAGCTCGACCATCTCGACGGCGTGCTGCTGGTCGAACGTCTCGACGACGAGCAACGGCGGGAGGCCCTGAAGATCCTCCGCCAGCGCCGCCTCGACGCCGTCGACGATCCCGACGGGCTGGGGCGCATCTGAGGCTGGCCTACCTCGGCACCCCCTCGATGGCCGTGCCGCCGTTGCGGGCCCTCGTCGGGGCCGGGCACGACGTCGCGCTGGTCGTCACCCGACCGGACCGTCGGCGTGGTCGAGGTCCTCGGACCTCGCCGAGCCCGGTCGAGCAGGCCGCCGTCGAGCTCGGGCTGGCGGTCGAGCACGACGTCCGGGCGGTGGCCACCGTCGGGGTCGAGCTCGGGGTGGTGGTCGCCTACGGCCGGCTGATCCCGGCGGACGTGCTCGACGCCGTCCCGATGCTCAACCTCCACTTCTCGCTGCTCCCGCGCTGGCGCGGCGCCGCCCCCCTCGAGCGGGCGATCCTGGCCGGGGACGAGACGAGCGGCGTCTGCGTGATGGGTGTCGAAGAGACCCTCGACACCGGCCCGGTCTACGCCCGGGCAGAGGTGGTGGTCGGCGAGCAGCCGCTGGCGACCCTCCAAGAGGAGCTGGCCGAGCTCGGTGCCGGGATGCTCGTCGAGCTGCTCGCCGCCGGCCGCCGCGGCCTCCCGGCGCCCGAGCCGCAGCGAGGCGAGCCGACGTACGCCGAGAAGCTGGCGCCCGACGAGCTCCGGCTGCGCTGGGACGAGCCGGCGACCCAGCTGGCCAGGGTGGTCCGCCTCGGGCGTGCCTTCGCTTTCTTCCGCGGCCGGCGACTACGGGTCCTGGCGGCGTCGGCGACGGCCTCGACGACGCCAGCCGGTGACGCTCCCGGCGTGCTCTCGCCGTCGGGTCGGGTCGCCACCGGCGACGGCGTGCTGGTGCTCGAGCGGGTCCAGCAGGAGGGGCGGGCACCGATGGGCGCCGACGAGTGGCTGCGGGGCGTCCGACCGCAGCCGGGGGAGATGCTCGAGTGACCTGGGACCCGGCGCAGTACCGGCGGTTCTCCGCCGAGCGGCGCCAGCCGTTCGACGATCTGTTGTCGCTGTGCCGGCCGGTCCCCGGCGGCACCGTCGTCGACCTCGGATGCGGGAGCGGCGAGCTCACGGCGGAGCTGCACCGCCGCCTCGGGGCAGCGGAGACCGTCGGCGTCGACCGTTCGCCGGCGATGCTCGCCGAGGCGCCGACCGCGGTCGAAGGGCTCCGGTTCGTCGAAGGCGACCTGGCGGCGTTCGACGGGCCGGCAGTCGACGTCGTCTTCGCCAACGCGTCGCTCCACTGGGTCGGCGACCATCCGTCACTGCTGGCCGGGCTGGCGGGGATGCTGCGGCCGGGCGGCCAGCTGGCCTTCCAGGTGCCGGCCAACTTCGACCATCCGTCTCACCTCCTGGCCCGGCGCGTGGCGGTCGAGCCGCCGTTCGCCGAGCTGCTCGGCGCCAGCCCTCCTCCCGACCGCGGCCACCACGTGCTCGCCCCGGCGGCGTACGCCGAGTTGCTGTACCGGCTCGGTGGCCGTCCGCCGGTGTGCCGCCTCGAGGTCTACGCCCACGAGCTGGCGTCGACGGCCGAGGTCGTCGAATGGGTCCGCGGGACGTTGCTCACCCCGTACCGCCAGCTCCTCGGCGAGGACGACTACGCACATTTCGTCGACACCTACCGCCGCCGACTGCTCGACGAGCTGGGCGACCGGTCGCCGTACTTCTACGGGTTCGCCCGCATCCTGTGCTGGGCGACGTTCGGCGCCCCCGTAGGCTCTTAGTGATGGGAGGGGACCCAGGCACGGTCGGCGCCCTCAAGGTGGCGCCGTCGCTGCTCTCCGCCGACTTCGGGGCCCTGGCCGAGGCGGTCGGCGAGGTCGCCTCGGTGACCGACTGGCTCCACGTCGACGTGATGGACGCCCACTTCGTGCCGAACCTGACGATCGGCCCACCGGTGGTGGCCTCGTTGCGCCGCCACTCCGGCCTCTACTTCGACTGCCACCTGATGATGGACGAGCCCGGTCGGTACCTCGAGGCGTTCGCCGAGGCCGGCGCCGACGGCTGCACCGTCCACGTCGAGGTCGGTGGGACCCCGGCGCTGATCGCCGCCAGCCGGGACCTCGGGCTGCGGACCGGGGTGGCGCTCAACCCCGACACCCCCGTCGAGGCGGTCCTCCCGGTGCTCGACCAGGTCGACCTGGTGCTGTGCATGACCGTGTTCCCCGGTTTCGGGGGGCAGCGGTTCATGGCCGAGGTCATGGACAAGGTGACGGCGGTCCGGCGCGAGATCGACCGGGGTCACCTGGCGGTCGACGTCGAGGTCGACGGCGGCATCGACGAGACGACGGCACCGGTGGCGGCCAGGGCCGGAGCGAACGTCCTGGTGGCCGGGTCGGCGATCTTCGGCCACGAGCGGCCGTGGGAGGCCACCGAGGCGATCCGCCGGGCGGCCGCCGAGGCCGGTACGGAGGCCGGCGACCGGAATGGGCCGAGCTGACACCCCGGGTAGGATCGAGGCCCGCCGAACCGGGCGACCGCCGCTCTCGACGGGTAACTGAAACACGTTCTAGAATTCGACGGTGGCGGTCCAGAGGGGAGCGCAGGTGGTCGACGAGGTGCACATGGCGCGGGCGAGGGCGCTCGCCACGTCGGTGCAGGGGAGCACCGCTCCCAACCCGTGGGTCGGGTCGGTCGTCGTGACGACCGAGGGCCAGTGCTTCGAGGGCGCCACGGCGCCGCCGGGCGGGCGCCACGCCGAGGTGGCGGCGTTGGCCGCCGCCGGCACCGCCGCCGCAGGCGCCACGCTCTACAGCACGCTCGAGCCGTGCGCCCACACCGGCCGGACCGGGCCGTGCACCGACGCCATCGTCGCCGCCGGGATCGCCCGGGTGGTCGTCGGCATCGTCGACCCGGACCCGCTGGTCGCCGGCCGCGGGGTGGCGGCGCTCGAGGCCGCCGGGATCGAGGTCTCGGTCGGGCTCGACGGCGACGAGATCGCCGACGAGCTGGCCCCGTACCTCAAGCACCGCCGTACCGGGCGTCCGTGGGTGGTGCTGAAGCTGGCCCAGACGCTCGACGGCCGCACCGCCGCCCCCGACGGGTCGAGCCGCTGGATCACCGGCGACGAGGCGCGGCGCGACGCCCACCGACTGCGGGCGCGCTCGGACGCCTTGCTCGTGGGGGCCGGCACCGTCAGAGCCGACGACCCTGCGCTCACCGTCCGGCTGGACCCACCGCCGGATCGCCAGCCGCTGCGGGTGGTCCTCGGCTCGGCCCCGGCCGACGCCCGCGCACGCCCGGCGCTCGAGCTCGAGGGCGAGCCGGCCGAGGTGCTCGACGAGCTCGGCCGCCGCGGGGTGCTCCAGTTGCTCGTCGAGGGTGGCCCGAGGGTGGCCCACGACTTCCACGCCGCCGGCGTCGTCGACCGCTACGTCTTCTACGTGGCACCGGCCCTCCTCGGCGGCGACGACGGCCACCCGGTCCTGCGGGGGCCGGGAGCGCCGACGATGGCCGACGTCTGGCGCGGCCGCGTCGTCTCGGTGGCCCAGCTCGGTGACGACCTCCGGGTCGAGGTGGCGGCCTGATGCCGTTCTCCGACGTCCAGGAGGCGATCGACGTCATCGGCCGCGGCGGGATGGCCGTGGTCGTCGACGACGAGGACCGGGAGAACGAGGGTGACCTCGTGATGGCCGCCGAGGCGGCCACCCCCGAGACGATCGCCTTCTTCCTCGCCCACACCTCCGGGGTGATCTGCGTGCCGCTCGAGCCCGAGCGGGCCGACCAGCTCGACCTCCCGCTGATGGTGAGCGCCAACACCGAGGCCCAGCGGACGGCGTTCACGGTCAGCGTCGACTACCGCCACGGGACGACCACCGGCATCTCGGCCGCCGACCGTGCGGCGACGATCGCCGCCCTGATCGACCCGAGCACGCGGCCGAGCGACCTCGGCCGACCCGGGCACATCTTCCCGCTGCGCTACCGGACCGGCGGCGTGCTGAAGCGGGCCGGCCACACCGAGGCCACCGTCGACCTGGCGCGGGCGGCCGGGCTCACCCCGGCGGGGGTCCTCTGCGAGATCGTCTCCGCCGACAAGGCAACGATGGCCCGCCTGCCCGAGCTCGAGCGGTTCGCCCAGCGCCATGGCCTGCCGTTGATCTCGATCGCCGACCTCATCCGCCATCGGCGGCGGACCGAGAAGCTGGTGCGCCGGGTCTCACAGGCCGGCATCCCGACGGACGACGGGCGCTTCGTCGCACACGTCTACGAGTCGGTGCTCGACGGCGAGCAGCACCTCGCCCTCGTGATGGGGGAGGTCGGCGGCAAGGAGGACGTGCTCGTCCGCGTCCACTCGGAGTGCCTGACCGGCGACGTCTTCGGCTCGTTGCGTTGCGACTGCGGGCCCCAGCTCCGCAAGGCGCTGGAGCTGATCGAGGCCGAGGGCACCGGGGTCCTCGTCTACCTGCGCGGGCACGAGGGTCGCGGCATCGGGCTCGGGCACAAGATCCGCGCCTACCGCCTCCAAGAACAGGGCCACGACACCGTCGACGCCAACCTCGAGCTCGGTCTGCCGGTCGACAGCCGCGAGTACGGGATCGGTGCCCAGATGCTGGTCGACCTCGGGGTGACGACGATGCGCCTGATGACCAACAACCCGGTCAAGTACGGCGGACTCGAGGGGTTCGGGCTCGACATCACCGAGCGCGTCCCCCTCGAGTCGTCGCCGAACGCCGAGAACATCGAGTACCTCCGGACCAAGCGGGAGCGGATGGGCCACCTGCTCCAGGGGCTCGATGACGTCCTCTGACGAGACGGCAATGCCGGAGGGCGCCGTCGAGTCCCTGGCCGGGCGGGTCGGGGCTCTCTGGCGGTGCGACACCGACGGTCGGGGGCTGCGGATCGGGCTCGCCTGCGGGCTGTTCAACGGCGGGATCACCTGGCGGTTGCTCGAGGGTGCGCTCGACGGGCTCTCGTCGTGCGGCGTCGACCCGGCCGATGTTCGGGTCGCCTGGGCGCCGGGGGCCTTCGAGCTGCCGGTGGTCGCCCGGGCGATGGCGCTCGCCGGGACCGTCGACGCCGTCGCCTGCCTCGGAGCGGTCGTCCGTGGCGAGACCGGTCACTACGACCTCGTCGCCGGCCAGTGCGCCGCCGGCCTCCAGCGGGTCCAGCTCGACACCGGCCTGCCGGTCGTGTTCGGGGTCCTCACCACCGACGACGTCGCCCAGGCGCTGGCCCGATCGGGCGGCGGCGACGACAACAAGGGTCGCGAGGCGGCGCTGACGGCGGTGGGGATGGTCCGCCTGCTCCGCTCGCTGACATGATCTGACGATGCTGCGGCTGGTGCTGCCGAAGGGCTCGCTCGAGCGAGCCACCCTCGAGCTGTTCGCCGCCGCCGACCTGGCGGTCCGGCGCGCCTCGGAGGTCGACTACCGGGCGAGCATCGCCGACCCGCGGGTCGACGACGTCCGGATCCTGCGGCCCCAGGAGATCCCGCGCTACGTGGCCGACGGGCTGTTCGACCTCGGGATCACCGGCCGCGACTGGGTCGAAGAGCTCGGGGCCGAGGTCGTCTCGCTCGGCGAGCTCCGCTATTCGAAGGCCACCGGCAACCCGATCCGGGTGGTCCTGGCCGTCGCCGACGACTCGCCGGTGCGCACGCTCGCCGATCTCGGGTCGCTGGCCTCGCCGCTGCGGGTGAGCACCGAGTACCCCGAGCTGACCCGGCGGGCGCTGTCCAACCAAGGGATCGAGGCCGACATCTCGCTCTCCTACGGCGCCACCGAGGCCAAGGTGCCCGAGATCGCCGACTGCGTCGTCGAGATCACCGAGACCGGTCGGGCGCTGCGGGCGGCCGGCCTGCGGGTGGTCGACACCCTGCTCGTCTCGTACACCGAGCTGATCGCCAACCCCAAGGCCGCTGCCGACCCGGTCAAGCGCCACGCAATGGAGCAGCTCCTCACCCTCCTCCAAGGAGCGCTCGAGGCTCGCGAGAAGGTCCTGGTCAAGCTGAACGTGCCGTCCGAGCAGCTGGCGGCGGTCATCGACGTCCTGCCGTCGATGCGCTCACCGACCGTGTCGGAGCTTTCCGGCGGAGGGTACGCCGTCGAGACGGTGGTGCCGAAGTCGGAGATCAACACCCTCATACCGGCGCTCAAGGACCTCGGCGCGAGCGACATCCTCGAGCTCGCACTGTCCAAGATCGTCCACTGACCGGGTGGGGGAGCGACATGACGACCCGACCGCTCCATACCGGCACCGTCGTCGAGTTCGACGAGCACCGCGGCCTCGGCACCGTGCGGGACGACGCCGGCGCCGAGCTGCCGTTCCACTGCACCGCCCTGGTCGACGGCACCCGCACGGTCGTCGTCGGGACACCGGTGGCCTTCGTCGTGGGCCCCGGTCACCGCGGCCGGGTCGAGGCTCGCTCGCTGGTCACCCTGGGACCGGCCGGCAGCCGAGGTCGCCGCTAGCCGGCCCCGTTGCCGGCCCCGTCGTCGCCGCCGCCGGACTCGGCGGCCACCCGGGCCTGCTCGGCTGCCCCGACCTGCACGTAGGCGAGCCGCACCTGCGCCAGTGCCTCGGCCAACGGCCGGTGGGCTTGGCCGAGGCGCTCGCCGAGCCCTTCGACCAGGTAGCCGAGGGCGTCGATGGCCACCTGGGCCTGGGGGAGCCGGGGCGGGACCTGCGACAGGTAGACGGCGGCCAGCTCGAACAGGCCGTAGCAGTGGTTGGCGACCACCACCTCCGGCGGTGCGTCGGCCAGCTGGCTGCGGAGGTCGTCCAGGGTGGCAGCCGCCTCCTCGTCGCCCGGCCCGGGGCCCGCCGAGCCCCCCGGCCCGGGGCCCGCCGAGCCGGGCGGCCCGGGACCCGCCGAGGGGTCGCCGGGGCCCGGAGCCGGCCTGCCGGCCGCGGTGCCGGGGGGCTCCCGGCCGACCGGGTGCTCACCAGAGGGTGTCCAGAGGGTCATGCTGGTAGGATAAGTCGATCAGGAAGCGGGGCCACCCGTCGGGGCAGCCTCCACCCGGCCATCGATCGAGGTGCGCCGGGTCGAACTGGCCGGGCGCCCCGAGCTTGGGGGTGCGGCTCCGCTCCACCGAATGGCCGCCGGCGCGGCGGCCCGAGCGAGGAGAGTGATGCCGCATAGTCACCGCCACCAGCCCTGAGCACCGCATCAACGACCGCATCCGTGCCCGCGAGGTGCGGCTCGTCGATCCCGATGGCCAGCAGATGGGGATCAAGCCGCTCCCCGAGGCGCTGACCATCGCCCGTGGTCTCGACCTCGACCTGGTGGAGGTGGCGCCGATGGCGAACCCCCCCGTCTGCCGGATCATGGACTACGGCAAGTTCAAGTTCGACGAGGCGCAGCGGGCCAAGGAGAGCAAGCGCAAGACGGTCCACGTCGGCGTCAAGGAGATGAAGTACCGGCCGAAGATCGGGCCGGGCGACTTCGACACCAAGACTCGCCAGGTGTCGAGGTTCCTCAACGACGGGCACAAGGTCAAGATCACGATCATGTTCCGGGGTCGTGAGGTCTTCCATCCCGAGCTCGGCAAGCGGATCCTCGACCGGATCGCCGAGGAGATGGGCGACTCGGCCAAGGTGGAGGCGGAGCCGCGGCTCGACGGAAGGAACATGGTGATGGTGCTCGCCCCCGACAAGCGGGCGCGCCAGGCGGCGGCCTCCCGCCAGCGGGCGGACGAGGCGAACGGCCGGGCGCCGTCGGCCGACGGGGCGGCCGGTGGGTCGGTGGTGGCCCCGGTCGAGGCGACGCCGACGGCCGAAGAGACGCCGGCTGCACAAAGAGAGGGTTGAGACGATGCCGAAGATGAAGACCGACCGGGGTGCCGCCAAGCGCATCAAGGTGACCGGCAGCGGTCGCCTGCGGCGGCGCAAGGCCTTCCGCTCCCACCTGCTCGAGAAGAAGTCGTCGGTGCGGACCCGTCGGCTCGGCCGCGAGGTCGAGGTCTCCGGGGCCGACCGCCGGCAGGTCCGCCGGATGCTCGGGCTCTAGCCCGACCGGACGACCGCACCACCCACCCAAGGAGACACCATGGCGAGAGTCAAGCGCTCCGTGCACGGCCGCAAGCACCGCCGCGCCGTCCTCGAGCAGGCGAAGGGCTACTACGGCAACAAGAGCCGCTCGTTCCGCGCCGCCAACGAGCAGGTCCTGCACTCGATGCAGTACGCGTTCCGTGACCGGCGGGCACGCAAGGGCGACTTCCGGGCGCTGTGGATCCAGCGGATCAACGCGGCCGCCCGGCTCAACGGGATGAGCTACAGCCGGTTCATCGCCGGACTGCACGCGGCCGGGGTGGAGGTCGACCGCAAGGTGCTGGCCGACCTGGCCGTGAGCGACGGCGAGGCCTTCGCCGCCCTCGTCGCGACCGCCTCGGCGGCGCTCGAGGCCGGCGGGTCGGTGGGCCGGCCGGTCGGGGCCACCTCCTGAGCCAGCCGCTCGCCTACTCGCACCAGCGGGTCCGGCGGGTCCGCAGACTGCTCCACAAGCGCGTCGCCCGGTGGGCGGAGCACGTCTTCGTCGCCGAAGGCGTCGAGCTGGTGCGCGCCGCCCTGGCGGCCGGTGCGCCGGTCGAGTCGGTCTACGTCGGCGCCGAGGGCGCCGGTGACCCGATGGTGGCCGACCTGGCGGCAAAGGCCGCCGACCGCGGCATCCGCGTCCACGACCTGGCGCCGGGGGTGCTCGCACGGGTGGCCGACACCGTCACCCCACAGCCGCTCCTGGCGGTGGTCGGCATGGTCGACCGTCCGCCGGCGGCGCTCGCCGGGGGCCGTCTCGTGGTCGTCCTCGCCGAGGTCCGGGACCCCGGCAACGCCGGCACGGTGCTGCGGAGCGCCGACGCCGCCGGCGCCGACGGCGTCGTCTTCGCCGGGTCGACCGTCGACCCGTACAACCCGAAGACGGTGCGGTCGTCGGCCGGCTCGATCTTCCACGTCCCGCTCGTCGTGTGCCCTCCCCGACAGGACGTGCTCTCGGTGGTCGCAGGCTACCGGAGGCTCGGGGCGGTGGTGCGTGGCGGCACCGACTACACCGACGTCGACTGGCTCGTCCCGACGGCGCTCGTGCTCGGCAACGAGTCGGCCGGTCTCGACGCCGCACTGGCCGAGCGGCTCGACGGCACCGTCGGGATCCCGATGGCCGGTCTGGCCGAGTCGCTGAACGTCGGCGTCGCGTCGGCGGTGCTCTGCTTCGAGGCGCTGCGCCAGCGTCGGGCGGCCGGTGGCGTCGGCTCTAGCATGCCCGGCATGCCCGGGGGCAACCGATGACCGAGGTCGGCTCGCTCGACCTCGAGGCGCTCGAACGTGACGCCGCGGCGGCGTTGGCCGCCGCCGAGACGCCGGCCATGCTCGACGAGGTCGAGACCCGTCTGCTCGGAAAGCGCGGGTCACTCAGGACCGTGCACCGTCTGCTCGGTGCCCTGGCGCCCGACGACCGTGTGGCGGCCGGCCGCCGGCTGAACGAGGTGACCGACCGGATCCGTGCACGGCTCGCCGAGCGACGGGCTGCGCTCCAGCGGGCGGCACGGGCTGCGGCCATGCTCGACGACCGGCTGGACCTGACCGAGGTCGTCGGCGGCTCGCTGCGCCTGTCGACCGGGCTCGGGCATCTCCACCTGGTCACCCAGACACGCGACGCCCTGGAGGACGTCTTCGTCGGTATGGGGTTCGAGGTGGCCGAAGGACCGGAGTCCGAGACCGACTGGTACAACTTCGAGGCCCTCAACATCCCGCCGGCCCATCCGGCGCGAGGGATGTGGGACACCTTCTACCTCGAGCTCGGTGAGCCCGAGACGGCGCTCCTGCGGGCGCACACGTCGCCGGTGCAGATCCACCTGATGGAGCGTGGCGAGCTGCCGATCCACGCTGTCATGCCCGGCCGTTGTTACCGCCGCGACACCGCCGATGCCCGCCACCTCCCGGTCTTCCACCAGGTCGAGGGTCTGGTGGTCGACCACGGGATCACCTTCGGCGACCTCGCCGGCACGATCGAGACGTTCACCACCGCCTACTTCGGCGCCGACATCCACTCGCGCCTGCGACCGGCCTACTTCCCTTTCACCGAGCCGTCGGCCGAGTTCGAGATCACGTGCACGATCTGCCATGGCGCCGGGTGCCGCACGTGCTCGGGCACCGGTTGGATCGAGCTTGGAGGGTGCGGGATGGTCGACCCGGCGGTCTTCGACGCCGTCGGCATCGACCGAGACGAGTGGTCGGGTTTCGCCTTCGGGTTCGGCATCGACCGCTGCGCCCAGATGCGGCACGGGATCTCCGACATGCGGGTGCTCACCGAGAACGACGTCCGCTTCCTCCGGCAGTTCTGACGTGCGCGCCCCCCTCTCGTGGTTGCGGGACTTCGCCCCCTTCCCGACCGGTGACCCTTCGGCGCTGGCAGCCGCCCTCGACGACCTCGGTCTGGTCGTCGAGGGCATCGAGCGCGTCGGCGAGGGGCTCGACGGCGTCGTCGCCGCCAGGGTGGACGAGGTGGCGGCGATACCGGGCGCCGACCGGATCCGCCGGGTGGTGGTGGACGCCGGCGACGGGCCGGTCGAGATCGTCTGCGGCGCCTTCAACTTCACCGCCGGCGACCTCGTCCCGCTCGCCCCGGTCGGCACGGTGCTGCCCGGCGGGTTGGAGATCGCCCGGCGCAAGATGCGCGGCGTCACCTCGAACGGGATGCTCTGCTCGGGCCGGGAGCTGGGGCTCTCCGACGACGCCACCGGATTGCTGGTGCTCACCGGGGTCGACGGGGTCGTCCCGGGGATGGCGGTCGCCGAGGCTCTCGGCATCGAACCCGATGTCGTGTTCGACGTGACCGTCGAGGGCAACCGACCGGACGCCTGGAGCATGGCCGGCGTCGCCCGCGACCTGGCCGCCCGGCTCCGGCTTCGCTTCGCCCTTCCCGACCCGGCAGTCCCCGAGCCGTCGGGTGCTCCGATCGACGCCGAGGCCACCCTCGATCTCGACGACCCCGAGCTCTGCCCGCGCATCACCGCCCGGCTGCTGCGGTCGGTGCGCATCGGGCCGTCGCCGCGATGGTTGGCCCGCCGGCTCTCCCTGGCCGGGATGCGGCCGGTCAACAACGTCGTCGACGCCACCAACTACGTGATGCTCGAGCTCGGGCAGCCGACCCACGCCTACGATCTCGACCGCCTGGCCGGCGGTGGCCTGCTCGTCCGACGGGCCCGCCCCGGCGAGACGTTGGTCACCCTCGACGGGGTGGGTCGCACACTCGGGTTGCCCGGCCGCGGCCTCGGCGACACCGGCGAGGACTGCGTCATCTGCGACGCCGACGGCGACGTCGTCGGCGTCGGCGGGGTCATGGGCGGGGAGCGCACGGCGATCGACGAGGCGACCACCCGCGTGCTCCTCGAAGCCGCCTACTTCGTCCCGATGGCCGTCGCCCGGACGTCGAAGCGGCTCGGGCTGCGCACCGAGGCGTCGGCCCGTTTCGAGCGTGGCTGCGATCCCTGGGGCATCGACCGGGCGGCCGACCGGGTGCTCGAGCTGCTGGCCGGTGCGGCGACGCCGGCTCCGGGCGTGCTCGACCGCCGCGGCCACGTCCCCGAGCAGTTGCGCCTCGTCGTCCCGGTCGGTCGGGTGGGCTCGGTCCTGGGCGTCGACCTCGGAGCCGACGAGGTGGCCTCGCTGCTCGAGCCGATGGGCTTCGGTGCCGAGGTCGACGACGGTGGGCCTGACCGGCTCACCGTGGTCGTGCCGACCAACCGGCCGGACGTCCGCCCGGCCCCCCACGGGATCGACGACGTGATCGAGGAAGTGGCGCGCGGGTACGGCTACGCCCGGTTGCCGCGGCGCCAGCCGAGCTGGCCGCAGCCAGGGCGCCTCACGCCCTACCAGCGCGACCGCCGGCTCGTCCGCCAGGTGCTGCGCGACACCGGCGCCCTCGAGGCGTGGACGCCGACGCTGGTCGACGACGGCGACCACGTCCGGGTCGGGCTCGACGGTCCGGCGGTGGCGGTGGCCAACCCGCTGGTCCACCAGGAGGCGTTCCTGCGTCGCTCGCTGCTCCCCGGGCTCCTCCGGGCGCTGGCCTACAACGCCGACCGCCGCCAGGGTGACGTCCGGCTCTTCGAAGTCGGGACGGTGTTCGAGCACCCGGCGGCCGATCCGAGCCGTCCGCCGGTGCGCGCCGGTTCGGGCGGGGCGACGACGGTGGCGTTGCCGGCCGAACGTGAGCTGCTGGCCGTCGCCCTGGCGGCCGACGGCGACGACGCCCGCCCGGCGGTCGGGCTGTGGCGGGTGCTGGCCGAGGCGCTCCGACTGGAACCGGTCCGGCTGGTCGCCGCCGAGGTACCCGGTCTCCATCCGACCCGTACCGCCGAGCTCGACGCCGGCGGCACGGTCGTCGGCTGGGTCGGCGAGGTCGACCCGGCGGTGGTCGAGGACTTCGGGGCCACCGTCGGCCGGCGGGTCGGGTGGTTGTCGGTCGACCTCGGCCTGCTCCTCGACCCGGCGGTCGTCCGGCGTCGCCCCGAGGAGGCGGCGCCGGTCAGCCGCTTCCCCTCGGCCGACGTCGACCTGGCGCTGGTGGCCCCCGACGAGCTCCCGGCCGAGGCGGTCGCCGAGGCCCTCCGCCGGGCCGGCGGCCCGCTGCTCGAGGCGCTCGAGCTCTTCGACGTCTACCGCGGCGCGGCGGTCGGCGACGGCCGGCGCAGCCTCGCCTTCCACCTCCGTCTCTGCGCCCTCGACCACACGTTGACCGACGAGGAGGTCGGCGTGCTCCGCCAGGCGTGCATCGACGCGGCGGCCGCCGTCGGGGCATCGCTGCGGTGACCGGCCGGCCCCCGCCGGCTCGGCCGGGTGGGGTGACGGTCGAGCGGGTCGACCCGGCCGACGCCGGCACGTTCGACGAGTGGTTCGGCGTCGTCGACGCCTCGGTCTCGCAGCGATGGCCCGGCCGGCCCGGCTGGCGCCGGGCCGAGCTTCGGGCGAAGGCGACCGGCGGCCCGGCCGGCCGGGGCGTCCTGCTGCTCGGTCGGCTCGACGGCAAAGGCGCCGGGGCCGCCCTCGTCGAGCTGCCCGACACCGACAACCGCCACCTGGCCGAGGTGATGCTCGAGGTCGACCCTTCCCTGCGCCGCCGCGGCGTCGGTTCGGCGGTGCTGGCCGAGGCGGAGTCGCTGGCGGCCGCCGACGGCCGCCACACGGTGACGGCGGAGGACGAGGTCGCTGGATCGGCGGCCGCGTACCCCGGGGCGGGCTTCGCCGCCGCCGCCGGCTACACGTTGGTGCTCGAGAACCTGCGGCGGGAGCTGGCGCTGCCGCTCGAGCCGGCGCTGGTCGACCGGCTCGGCGCCGACGCCCGGGCCGGCGCCGAGGGGTACGGCGTGGTCACCTTCGCCGACCATTGGCCCGAGGAGTGGCTGGACGAGCGGGCCGTGTTCGGGCGCCACATGTCGACCGACGCACCGCTCGGCGGGATGGCGACGACGATGCAGCGGTGGGACCCGGCTCGGGTCCGTGGCTTCGAGGCGCTGGTGGCGGCGATGGGTCGGCGTCTCCTCGTGGCGGTGGCGGTGTCGGCGGCCGACGGGCGCCCGGTGGCGTTCAGCGAGATGACGGTCGCCGAGGCGGCGCCGGCGGTTGCCTGGCAGTGGGACACGCTGGTCATGCCGGCCCACCGCGGGCACCGGCTCGGGCTGCTCGTCAAGCTGGCCAACCTCGCCAACGTGGCGTCGGCCTCACCGGGCACCTCGACCGTCGTCACCTGGAACGCACGGTCCAACGGGCCGATGATCGCCGTCAACGAGGCGCTCGGCTTCGAGGTCACCGCCGTCGGGCGCACCTGGCAGCGCCAGCTCGGCTGAGCCGCCGCCGTCCCCGCCGGCGGTGGCCAGCACCGACCCGGCGATGATCAGCGGGAAGCCGACGGCGATGCCGGCCGAGAACGGCTCGTGGAGGAAGGCGATCCCGAGCAGCACCGCCACCGCCGGGTTGAGATAGGTGATCACCACCGACCTGGCCGGGCCGATCTCACCGACGAGCTCGAAGAAGACGACGAACGCCAGGGCGGTGCAGACGACCGCCAGCACCGCCACCGACGCCACCGCTTCGGCCGGGAGGTGGTGGGGCAGGTCGGTCAGGGCGAACGGTGCGTAGGCGACGGCGGTGAGGACGAGCGAGGCGGTGACGACGCCCAGGCCGGGCAGGTCGCCGAGGCGGCGGCTGATGATCAGCGGGCCGGCGGCGTAGCCGGCGGCGGTCACCGCCACCTCGGCCACCGCCCACGGGTCCGCCCCGCGCAGGTCGAGCCCGACGAGGGCGGCGACGCCGACGAAACCCGCCAGCAACCCCGCCGCCCGGCGCCGCCCGAAGTGGGCGCTCCGGGTGACGAGCGGGTAGAGGACCGCCGCCAGGAGCGGAGTGCCGGCGACGAGCAGGCCCGACGCCGAACTGTCGAGGCGTTGCTCGGCCCGCGAGAGCGTCAGCCACGGGACGGCCAGCTCTACCACCGTGTAGGCGAGCACCCACCGCCACCGGGCGCGCACCGCCCGGAGCCGGCCGGCGCGCACCGCCAGCGGCAGGAGCAGCAGTGCGGCCGGGGCGGTACGGAGGAAGACCAACGTCGGTGGCGCCACGTCGCGGACGGCCACCCGGATGAGGAGGTAGGGGATCCCCCAGATGACGCCCATCACGAGGAAGAGCGCCAGAGCGCGCCGCGACACGGTCGACCTCAGCCGAATCCGGGCCGCGTTGCATGGATATGCATAGCAACGTATAGTCTTGCAGATGAAGGTCGGAGTGGTCGGGGCGTCGGGGTATGCGGGCGGTGAGGTGCTGCGCCTCTGCGCCGGCCACCCCGAGCTCGAGGTGGCCGTCGCCTGTGCCGGCGGCCAGGTCGGGCGGGCGGTGGGGGAGCACACCCCGTCGCTTCTCGCCGCCTACCCGTCGATGGTCTACGAGGCCCCGGAGCCGGCCACCCTCGACGGGCTCGACCTCGTGTTCTTCGCCCTCCCGCACGGCCAGTCCCAGCAGCTGGTCCCGGCGGTCCTCGACCGGGTCGGGGCGGTCGTCGACCTGGCGGCCGACTTCCGGTTGACCGACCCCGAGCTCTACGCGCGCTGGTACGGTCAGCCGCATACCGCCCCAGAGCTCCTCGGGCGCTTCGCCTACGGCCTGCCGGAGCTCTTCGGACCGGCGGTCGTCGGGAGCAGGCTGGTGGCTGCCCCCGGCTGTTACCCGACGGCGGCTGCTCTCGCCCTGGCACCGCTCGTACGGGCCGGCGTCGTCGAGCGGACCGGCATCGTGGTCGACGCCGCCAGCGGGGTCTCGGGTGCGGGGAGGACGCCGACCGAGTCGCTCCAGTTCGGGACGGTCGACGGCAGCTTCGCCGCCTACGGTCTGCTCGACCACCGCCACACGCCCGAGATCGAGCAGGCGATCGGGGCCGAGGTGCTCTTCACGCCGCACCTGGCGCCGATGTCCCGGGGCATCCTGGCGACCTGCTACGCCCGCCCGTCGGTCGACCTCACGACCGAGGACGCCCTGGCGGTCCTGCGCGCCGCCTACGACGGCGAGCGGTTCGCCGTGGTGGTCGACGGGTCGCCGGCGACCAAGTCGACCGCCGGCTCGAACACGGCGCACCTGACGGTCCGGGTCGACCGGCGCACCGGGTGGGTGATCGCCCTGTGCGCCCTCGACAACCTGGTCAAGGGGGCGGCGGGTCAGGCGGTGCAGTGCGCCAACCTGATGCTCGGCCTGCCCGAGGAGGTCGGCCTGCCGCTGGTTGGGATGGCCCCGTGAGCGTCACGGCGCCCCCGGGCTTCGTCGCCGCTGCCGGCTCGGCCGGTCTCAAGGCGGGAGGGGGTCCGGACATAGCGGTCGTCGCCACCGCCGAAGGACGGCCGGTGCCGGCGGCCGGCGTGTTCACGACGAACCGGGCGGCGGCGGCCCCGGTGCAGGTCAGCCGGGCCAACCTCCGCTCGACCGGGGGGAGGGCGGCGGCGGTGGTGCTCACCGCCGGCAACGCCAATGCCGCCACCGGACCACCTGGGCGACGGGCCGCCGGCCGGCTGTGCCAACTGGTGGCGGCGGGCATCGGCGCTGCCGAGGAGGAGGTGCTCGTCTGCCAGACCGGGCTGATCGGGGTGCCGTTCCCGATCGAGGCCGTCGAACCGGCGCTGCCGGCGATCGTCGCCTCCCGAGCCGGCGGCCCGGAGGCGGCGGCGGCGGCCGCCGCCGCGATCATGACCACCGACACCGTGCCGAAAGGGGTGGTGATCGCCCGCGACGGCTACACGGTCGGCGGGATGGCCAAGGGCGCGGCGATGCTGGCCCCGGACATGGCGACGATGCTCGCCGTCCTCACGACCGACGCCGAGGTGGAGCCGGCGGTGCTCCATTCGGCGCTGGCGTCGTCGGTGTCGGGCTCGTTCGGCGCGATCACCGTCGACGGGTGCACGTCGACCAACGACACGGTGCTGGCGCTGGCCAGCGGCACCGGCGGCTCTCCGTCGCTCCGTGAGCTGACGGCGGCCTTCGCCGAGGCATGCCGCTCGCTCGCCAGCCAGATGGTGGCCGATGCCGAGGGGGCGACGAAGGTGGCCCGGATCGAGGTGCGAGGAGCCCGCACCCACGTCGAGGCACACGCCGCCGCCCGCAAGGTCGCCGGCTCGCTCCTGGTCAAGTGCTCGCTCAACGGCGAGGATCCGTACTGGGGAAGGGTCGTCAGCGAGCTCGGGAGCGCTGGCGTGGCCTTCGAGCTCGACCGGGTGATGATCAGCTACGGGAGCACGGTGGTCTGCCGCGGCGGGGTGGCGGCGCCGCACGACGCCTCGGCGGTGACCGACCACATGGCCGGCCGTCACGTCGAGATCACCTGCGACCTCGGTCTCGGGCCCGGTGTGGCGGTGGTCCTCGGGACCGACCTCGGGTACGGCTACCTCGACGAGAACCGGACGACGTCGTGAGCGGGGCGGCCGGCGCTCCGGCACCCGCTTGGGCCGACCTTCCGGCGGTCGACGCTCGGCAACGTGCCTCACTGCTGGTCGAGGCGCTGCCGTACATCCGGCGGTTCCGTGACAAGGTCATCGTCGTCAAGTACGGCGGTAACGCCCTGGTGGATGCCACCGCTGCCGGCCGGCACCCCACGGCCGCCGACCCCGGATCGACGTCGCTCGCCAGCTTCGCCGAGGACGTCGTCCTGTTGCAGTCGGTCGGGATCCGTCCGGTGGTGGTGCACGGCGGCGGACCGCAGATCGGGCGGATGATGCGCCGCCTCGGCAAGGAGACGGCCTTCCTCGGCGGCCTGCGGGTGACCGATGCCGAGACCCTCGAGATCGCCCGTATGGTGCTGGTCGGCAAGGTGAACCGGGACATCGTCTCGGCGGTCAACGTCCACGGGCCGCTGGCCGTCGGCCTTTCGGGCGAGGATGCGAACCTGATCACCGCCGCCGCCCGTTCGCCCGAGCTCGGTTTCGTCGGCAGCGTCCAGTACGTCGACCCGACGATCGTCACCCGCCTCCTCGCCGAGGGACTGATCCCGGTGGTGGCGACGATCGCCGCCGACGAGTCGGGCCAGGCGTACAACATCAACGCCGACACCGTCGCCGGGGCGCTCGCCGGGGCGCTCGCCGCCGAGAAGCTGATCTTTTTGACCGACGTCGAGGGGTTGCGGGCCGATCCGACCGACGCCGGCAGCCTGCTGCGCCAGGTGACGGCGCCCGAGCTGGAGGCGATGGTGGCCGCCGGGGCGGCGGTTGGCGGCATGGTGCCGAAGGCCGAGGCATGCGTCGAGGCGGTGCGGGCCGGGGTCTCAAGGGCCCACGTGCTCGACGGGCGGGTGCCCCACGCGCTGCTGCTCGAGCTCTTCACCGACGCCGGCGTCGGCACGATGGTGCTGCCGTGACGTCGCCGGGTGCGGGGCGCCAGGCGTTGATGCGCACCTATCCGGACCCGCCGGCGACGTTCGTCCGCGGCGAGGGGAGCTACCTCTACGACGTCGACGGCCGGCGGTACCTCGACTTCATCTCCGGCCTGGCGGTGACGTCGCTGGGCCATTCCCACCCGGTGGTGGCCGAGGCGGTGGCGCGCCAGGCGGCGTCGCTCATCCACGTCTCGAACCTCTACGCCAACACGCTGGCACCCGAGGTGGCGGTGACCCTCGACCGGCTCGTCGGCGGCGGCGACCGCCCCGGCGGCGGTCAGGTGTTCTTCTGCAACTCCGGCGCCGAGGCGAACGAGTGCGCCCTGAAGCTGGTCCGTCGGTGGACCGGCGGCCGGCGGACGGCCGTGGTGTGCGCCGACGGGGCGTTCCACGGCCGGACGCTCGCCACGCTGGCCGCCACCGGGCAGCCGGCCAAGCACGAGCCGTTCGAGCCGATGCCGGCCGGGTTCCCCCACGTCCCCTACGACGACCTGGCGCGGCTCGAAGAGGCGCTGGCCGCCGGCGGGGTCGCGGCGGTGCTCCTCGAGCCGATCCAGGGCGAGGGCGGCGTGGTGGTCCCGTCGTCGGACTACCTGGCCGGTGCCCGGCGCCTCTGCACCGAGCACGACGCCCTCCTGATCGTCGACGAGATCCAGACCGGGCTCGGCCGGACCGGCCACTGGTTCGCCTTCCAGGCCCAGGGGCTCGAGCCCGACGTCGTCACCATCGCCAAGGCGCTCGGCAACGGCGTGCCGGTCGGGGCCTGCTGGGCCCGGTCCGAGGTGGCCGCCGCCTTCTCACCGGGGGACCACGGGTCGACGTTCGGCGGGCAGCCGCTGGCCATGGCCGCCGCCCGGGCGACGCTGTCGGTGATGGAGGCAAAAGACGTCCCCCGACGGGCCGACCGTGCCGGGATGCGGTTGGCCGGCGCCCTGGCGAGATTGCCGGGGGTGGCCGACGTCCGCGGCGCCGGGCTCCTCTTGGCGGTGCAGCTGGACGGGCCGACGGCCGCGGCGGCGGCCGCCGCTGCGGCCGAGTCCGGGTTGCTGGTCAACGCCGTCCGCCCCGACGCCGTCCGGATGGCACCGTCGCTGCTCGTGTCCGACGCCGAGATCGACGAGGCGGTCGGACTGCTCGGCGACGTGCTCGAGCGGGTGGGAGCGGCGGTCGGTTCGCCGTGAGGGGCACCCGGCACCTGCTCGACGTCACCGACCTGTCGGTGCGCGAGCTCGACGAGGTCGTGGCGCTGGCCGAGGCGGCCGACCTGCCGGCCGCCCTCGCCGGCGACGGGGTGGCGCTGGTCTTCGAGAAGCCGTCCCTGCGCACCCGCAGCGCCACCGAGATGGCGGTGGTCTCCCTCGGTGGCCATCCCGTCTTCATCGGCGCCGACGAGGTCGGGATCGACGGGCGGGAGACCGCCGAGGACGTGGCTCGGACGCTCGCATGCTTCCACCGGGTGCTCTGCGCCAGGGTGCTCGACCACGGGAGCCTCGTCCGGATGTCGAGCGCACTCGACGAGGCCGGTGTCGGCGTGCCGGTCGTCAACCTCCTCTCGGACCGGTCCCACCCCGGTCAGGCGGTGGCCGACCTGCTGACGCTGCGACAGGTCCTCGGGACCTCGGCGTCCACGAACGGGTCGATCGCCGGGCGGTCGGTCGCCTACGTCGGGGACGCCAACAACGTCTGCGTGTCGCTGGCCGAGGTGCTGGTGATGAGCGGGGTCCACCTGAAGGTGGCCTCCCCGGAGGGTTACGGCCTCGGGCACGGCGAGCTCGATCGGCTGCAACGGCTGGCGGCCGCCTCCGGCCGCCACGGTTCGGTGGCCGCCACCGACGACCCGGCGGCGGCGGTCGGCGGGGCCGACGCCGTCTACACCGACGTCTGGACGTCGATGGGACAGGAGGCCGAGGCGGTCTCCCGCCGGCAGGCGTTCGGCGGCTACACCGTGGATCGGGCACTGGTCGAGCAGGCGGCGCCGGGAGCGGTGGTGCTCCACTGCCTGCCGGCGCACCGCGGCGAGGAGATCACCGCCGAGGTGCTCGAGGGCGGCCGCAGCGTCGTCTGGCGCCAGGCGGCGAACCGCCGGGCGGCCATGCGCGGCCTCCTCGCCTGGCTCGTCGGGGTGCGGCCGTGCGGGTGACCAAGCACCAGCGCCAGCACCGGATCGCCAAGCTGCTCGAGACGAGGGCGGTCGGCAGCCAGGCGCAGCTGGTCGACCTCCTGGCGGCCGACGGGATCGAGGCCACACAGACGACGGTGTCGCGCGACCTCGAGGAGCTCGGCGCTCTCAAGGTGCGACTGCCCGGCGGCGACGGCGCCTACGCGTTGCCGGAGCTGCCGACCCAGCAGATCGCCCCTGGCGACCACCTCCGGCGCGTCCTCGGCGAGTGGGCGGTCGAGGTCACCGGGTCCGCCAACCTCGTGGTCGTCCGCACCCCGCCCGGCTGCGCCCACGTGGTCGCCTCGGCCATCGACCGAAGCGGCCTCGAAGGCGTCCTCGGGACGGTGGCGGGCGACGACACGCTGCTCGTCGTCGCCATGGCCGGTCGGGCGGGTGCCGCCCTCGCCGGGCGGCTGGCCGCCCTCGCCGGGCTGCGGACCGACGTCTCGGAGGGTGCCGGCAGGCGCCGGCGGCGCGGCACCGATCGAACGACCAAGGAGTGAGCATGGCGAAGCGGGTGGTGTTGGCCTACAGCGGCGGCCTCGACACGTCGGTGGCGGTCCGGTGGCTGATTGAGCACGAGCGGGCGGAGGTCGTCGCCGTCGCGGTCGACGTCGGTCAGTCGGCCGACGGCGACGCCGAGGACTGGGACGTCATCAGGAACCGGGCGCTGGCCGCCGGGGCGGTGGAGGCCGAGGTGGTCGACGCACGCCGCGAGATGGCCGAGGACTTCTGCGTGCCGGCGATCAAGGCGAACGCACGCTACGAGGGCAAGTACCCGCTGGTCTCGGCGCTCTCGCGGCCGGTGATCGTCCGCCACCTGGTGGCCGCCGCCCGCCGGCACGCCGCCGACGCCGTCGCCCACGGGTGCACCGGCAAGGGCAACGACCAGGTCCGCTTCGACGTCGGGACCCGGGCGCTGGCTCCCGACCTCGACGTGCTGGCACCGGCCAGGGTGTGGGGCTTCAGCCGCGAGCAGTGCGTCGAGTACGCCGCCAAGTGGGACATCCCGATCGGCCAGACCAAGGAGAAGCTCTACTCGATCGACGAGAACCTCTGGGGCAAGGCGATCGAGTGCGGGGTGATCGAGGACCCGTGGGCCGACGCCCCCGACGACGTCTTCTCGTTGACCCGACCGACGGCCACCGGGCCGCTCGAGATCGTGATCGGGTTCGACGCCGGGGTGCCGGTCAGCCTCGACGGGCGGCCGCTCTCGGCCGACGAGTTGATCACCGAGCTCTCGAGGGTCGCCGGGTCGAGCGGGTTCGGGCGGCTCGACATGGTCGAGAACCGCCGCGTCGGGATCAAGAGCCGGGAGATCTACGAGTGCCCGGCCGCCCTCGCCCTGCTCGTGGCGCACGCCGATTTGGAGGACCTGACCCTCGAGCGCGACCTCCACCACGAGAAGGCCCGGCTCGAGCCGCGCTGGGCGGAGCTCGTCTACGACGGGATGTGGTTCTCGCCGCTCAAGCGGGCCCTCGACGCCTTCGTCGACGAGTCGCAGCGCCACGTCACCGGCGAGGTGCGCCTGGAGTTCGTCCCACCAGGGCTCTGCCGAGTGGCCGGACGGCGCAGTCCGGTTGCCCTCTACGACCACGGGCTGGCCACCTACGACGCCACTGACACGTTCCGTCACCAAGACGCCGAGGGCTTCGTGCGGCTCTGGGGCCTCGGGGTGGCCACCTGGGCAGCCCGGCAGGCGTCCGGCGACCAGGCGCTCGATGGCTGACCTTGACGGGGGCGCCCCCCCTCGCCAGGCTGGCTGCCCGTGACGCTGTGGCAGGGGCGGCTCGGCGAACCGATGGCCGCCGAGGTCGCCGAGTTCACGATGAGCATCGGTTTCGACCGGGCGCTGGCAGCCGACGACCTGGCGGGCTCACGGGCCCATGTGAAGGGCCTCGGGAAGGTCGGGATCCTCACCGACGAGGAGGTCGCCGCCCTTCTCGGCGCGCTCGACCAGGTCGAAGAGGAGCTGGCCTCCGGTGCGTTCGCGGTCGCACCCGGTGACGAGGACGTCCACACCGCCGTCGAACGGCGGGTGACCGAGCTCGCCGGTGACGTCGGCGCCAAGCTCCACACCGGTCGGAGCCGCAACGACCAGGTGGCCACCGACCTCCGGCTGTGGTGCCGCCGGATGCTGGTCGCCGTGGCGGTCGACGTCGTCGGCCTCCAAGAGACGCTGCTCCGGAGGTCGCGCGAGGCGGGCGAGACCTACCTGCCGGGATACACCCACCTGCAGCGGGCCCAGCCGGTCCTGCTCGCCCACCACCTCCTGGCCCACGGCTGGGCGCTCGCCAGGGACGTCGACCGCCTGCTCGCCAGCGTCGAGCGGCTCAACGTCTCGCCGCTCGGCGCCGGCGCCCTGGCCGGGTCCTCGTTGCCGCTCGACCCCGACTTCGTGGCCGAGGAGCTGGGCTTCCTGGCCCGGTTCGAGAACTCGCTCGACGCCGTCTCCGATCGCGACTTCGTGGCCGAGGCCCTGTTCGACCTTGCCCTGCTCGGCATCCACCTCTCCCGGATCGGCGAGGAGATCGTCCTGTGGTCGAGCGAGGAGTTCGGTTTCTGCGTCCTCGGCGACACCTACGCCACCGGCAGCTCGATGCTGCCGCAGAAGAAGAACCCCGACGTGGCCGAGCTGGCCCGCGGCAAGGCCGGGCGGCTGGTCGGGCACCTGACCGGGTTCCTCGTCACGCTGAAGGGCCTGCCGCTCGCCTACAACCGTGACCTCCAGGAGGACAAGGAGCCGCTGATCGACGCGGTCCACCAGGTGACGCTGGCGCTCCGGGCGCTCGGCGGCCTCCTCGCCACCGCGACCTGGAACCAGGAGCGGATGCAGTCGGCGGCCGACTCTGCCGACTCCGCAGCGGTCGACCTGGCCGAGCTGCTCGTCGAGCGTGGCACGCCGTTCCGCCGGGCCCATGCTCTCGTCGGTGGGCTCGTGCGCGACTCGCTCGAACGACATGTCCCGCTGGTCGAGCTGGTGGCGGCCCATCCCGACCTCGGCGACGAGGCGGCGGCCCTCCTCGAGCCGGGGGTGGCCGTCACTCGCCGGACCACCCCTGGCGGGGCCGGGCCGGCGGCGGTGGCCGAGCAGCTCGAGCGGTTCGCCCGGCGGATCGGGGTCGACCGGTCGAGGCTCGAGCTCCACGGCGCCCAACCCGGCGGGGCGCCGGCGGCCACCGTTGGCCCGCCGTCGGCGCCCGGTGAACCGGGGACAGGCAGCTGACGCCGGCGACGACGCCGTCGAGGGATGGCGTAGCGGGCGACGGGGGCGTGCCGGGAGCGGTCGAGGCGGCGGGTGCCGGGGCCGCCGGGTCGACGGACGTGGGCCGCCTGGTCGCGCCGACGCGCACGTTCCTCGCCACGTCGGCGGTGGCGGTGGCGCCGCGCCTGCTCAACCTGCTGCTGGTCAGCGGCTCGCGGGTCGGCCGGATCGTCGAGGTCGAGGCGTACCGCGGGACCGAGGACCCCGCCTCGCACGCCTTCGGCGGCCCGACCCCCCGCAACGCGACGATGTTCGGCCCGGCCGGCCACCTCTACGTGTACTTCACCTACGGGATGCACTGGTGCGCCAACGTCGTCTGCGGCCCACCGGGGGTGGCCGAGGCGGTGCTGGTGCGGGCCCTCGCCCCGGTCGCCGGGCTCGAGGAGATGTGGGAAGCCAGGGCGGCAGCCCGCCGGGAGAGGGACCTGTGCAGTGGCCCGGCGAAACTGTGCCAGGCGCTCGGAATCGACCGGGCCTACGACGGGTTGGACCTGCTCTCGCCGTCCAGCCCCGTCCGGTTGCTCGACGACGGGACTCCGCCGCCGCGCCGGCCATCGGTCGGCCCCCGGATCGGGATCTCCCGGGCCGTCGAGGCCCGGTGGCGCTGGTGGGTCACCAACAGCGCGTCGGTGTCGGTCGGCGGCCGCTAGGGTGGGGAGTCCGGTGCCCGAAGGGACGCCGGAGACAGCCGGCCGGGGCCCTTTGACGGACACCGGGGTCGCTGTTAGAGTGAGTACCCCGCCGGAAAGGCTCATCGAGCCCGACGGCGGTGCACCCGGCATCGACACCCTCAGCGGTGTGTGCCCGGTCGCTCCTTGAAAACGGAAGAGCGAGAGCCAAAAGCCAGTGCGGGCGGCTCCGGCGTGCTACGGCGCGACGGGGTCGTACGTCAAAGCAGTACACGCAGTGGCAGGCGATCTCTGGACCCTCGGGGACAGAGCGCGCCTGCTGTCGGTCGGGGTGAAGAGTCGACCCCGCCGGCTCTCTGATTTTCGGCCGGCCCTCCGGGGTCGGACGAGAGTCTCGATGGAGAGTTTGATCCTGGCTCAGGACGAACGCTGGCGGCGTGCCTAATACATGCAAGTCGAACGAGGTCCATTCGGTGGCAACACCGAAGAAGACCTAGTGGCGAACGGGTGAGTAGCACGTGAGCAACCTGCCCCGAAGACCGGGATAACACCGGGAAACCGGTGCTAATACCGGATATCCCCACCGGACCGCATGATCTGGTGAGGAAATGGATTCCGCTTCGGGAGGGGCTCGCGGCCTATCAGCTTGTTGGTGGGGTAACGGCCCACCAAGGCTTCGACGGGTAGCTGGTCTGAGAGGACGAT
>Ga0080006_1142553_pt1 | contig 88981 bp, 75 predicted proteins | sample RS3BMetagenome_FD_69209 | JGI IMG/M metagenome (GOLD analysis project Ga0080006, IMG submission 69209) | Ferric oxide microbial mat and aquatic microbial communities from Rainbow Spring, Yellowstone National Park, USA - RS3B (SPADES... ... | reverse complement strand
ACGAAACCACCTGTAGGCGATCTGTGGATGAATGCCTTGGGCTTGTGCCCACTCACAAAGGTTCACCATTAGTCAGTATAGCACATCTACTCGTCAACTGTTGAAACCCTTGATGAAGTACTAACAGAAAGAGAGCTTATTAACGCTGAACTACAAAAGCATGTAGCACCACTTACAGAAAAATGGGGTGTACATTTAAACAGAATTGAAGTAATTGACATTATTCCGCCTCAGAGCATATTAGATGCGTGGCACTACAGAAGGAAGCTGACCAGCAAAAAAGGGCATTAATACATAAGTCAGAAGGAGAACAGCTAGCTGCAATAAATACAGCAAAAGGTCAAAGACAAGCAGCGATAGAGCTTGCAGAGGGTAAAAAACAAGCAAGTATTTTAGAGGCTGAAGGACGTAAACAAGCTCAGATACTCATGGCAGATGCCGCGCGCCAAAGTGCAATATTAGAAGCTGAAGGAAAAGCTCAGGCCATTAAAAAAGTATATGAGGCAATCCATCAAGGATCTTCCTCTCAAGATTTACTGGCTGTGCTTCAACTGAAAACACTTAGTAAGGTCGCATCTTCTGAAAATTCTAAGATCGTAGTTCCGGTTGAAAGCGCAGGTTAGTTGGAGCTGCTCAAATTCTGCGTGATTTTATGAACTCTTCTGCGGTTTCTTCTAACCACGTTGTAGATTCTAAAGATTTGCCTAACCCTTAGACTCCTACCAGCCCTTCGACGCTATCTGATAAAGGCAACAATCAACAACAAAGTTAGTCAATGTGCAAGCTGTAGTTATTTAGTTAAATTAAGACCAGTTATTAACTTTTAATATTTATCCATCTAGAGCCACTTCATTAACCGTGATGGCTAGTTAACTACCAAATAGTAAAATTAATTTTTACAAAAAAGTTTTTAGCAATTGAGCCTCGGAAAAAGAAGACATTAGTGAGAAATTAACTTTTTAAATGAAGAGTTAAATTTAACATGACTTGGATTTGGAAAGGTCCCAAAAATGATATCAGCTAAATGATTTGTCACCCCAAACCAATAGTGTTCGTTTTTATAGTGATGTAATCGGTGTATTTTATAAAGCAGCTTATACGGACCGTGTTTTGGTCTATAGCTGCTATGGATTAAAAAATGAACCCATTCATAAAAAAATATCAACGAAAGAGACATACTAAAGGCCGTAAGCATCTGTGAAATATTAAATGCAAAAAAGAGATAATCTACGATCAACACTGTTGATATTAAGAAAATGATAATACTAGTAGGGATAAAAACAAGCTTTTCATTTTTAGGATCTTCATGGTGTAACCGATGCACTTTTGCTACATGAAGTTCGAATTTAAACCGACCCACCTTTATCGGACGCAAGTGTAGCAGTGTAATATGAACAAGCCATTCACCAAAAGGCTGAATAAAAACTAAAGCTGCTACAATTATCAAATCGTTAAATGTAACACTATACACAGTTAGCTTTATCACTACAGATGCAACCACAAAAACAACAAGCAACCATGAATTTAAATGGTGAAAAAATCTTGCCCAGTACTTTACTAACTTTTGATCTGAATAAGTTGTAATCACTTAATTAATTCTAACACCTTTATAACAACTTATCTTTAATCTTTAACAGCTAAGTAAAGTTCCCAAACAGCTCTTGGGCGTTGATTTTGCTGGGATCTAAACAGTAGCGGACTTCCTGGATGCCAGATTGCCGGAGTATTAAACCAAAAAGCAGCTTGTTCATCTTCGTATGTGGTGTAAGCAACGCCTTTTGCTGTAGCAAGACCGGCATTAATTAATTCTTGACTTTTTAATCGCTTTCCAACTCTTACCATTAAAGCAGCAGTGAAATAGGTACCCCCAGGCCAAACACCTCTAGCCATCATGGGCTCGGGTAAAGACCCATCTGGATTAACCAAATTAAGTGCACCTCTTAAGCCATTATCAAAAGGAACAACATTAGTGTAGTAAACCTTTAACAGGTGATGAGCAATTCTATTAATATTTAATACATCCTTAAGCCCATAAACTTGAACAAACAGCTGACCACAAAGCGCATCTGCCATAACCCCATTTGCTAAATCTCCAATAGTGGCAGCCCGATAATACTTCCTAGTTTCATCCCAAAGTTTTGTTTCAACTAAATTTCTCGCAGTTTCAGCCATCTCAGTATATCTCAAAGCCTTTTCTGGTTTTTGTAACGTAAGTTCCATATCAGCTAAAGCTTCTAAAGCCCCAATAAATAAAGTTGCAACATGAGTTACAACCCCCCTTAAACCAAGACCATCATAACTAGTATCAAAACCAACACAATCAGGTATACCGTCATTATCTTCATCTGTCGTCATGAGCTGATCAATTGTATCTTCACAACTTTTTATGCATTCTTTTAAAAATTCATAATCATTTGTTTCTTTAAAATAAGCATGTACTAGTTGCACATATCGACAAGGTAGATCTTTCCATGTCATAGTTAGAGGTTCTAAGTTTGGAGCCGTAGCAAAGTATTGGCCGTATTTAAACCATGGGTCATTAACTGGAGATCCAGCATCGTGAGGCGTTCTGTGAGCAGGCTCATCCTGGATTAAATCTGCCCAACCTAATAATAAATCCCTTTCAATGGAACGAGTTAGATCAATACGATGACGCGCTTCATAATAATGAACATCTAAAGTTTCGCAATCTCGATAAACGGGGCATTCAAGCACAAAGGATAAATGTTGATTTTTTCTGTTGCCAAATTTTTTTGGCTTTGTTAAGCATCCGGATTCCCAAAAAGATGACCCAAAGATATCGTAATATAGCTCATTTAAGGTAGATTGCTTAAGCCAATCAGGACAACTGTTATTTTCAACAATTTTTTTCCACCAGGAATCTATTAAATTCTCTAAGATACTGCGATTTTCATAAATAAAAAGCGCCGTATCTTTACCACTAAATTTTCCTGGGAAAAACTCTTTGTATCGTTTAAGCCAACAAGTTCCCTCCTTTGGATTTTTAAACTGGGCAATTGGAAAGTCCCACGTCAAAACAAAATTAAGTTCATTAACTTTTTCTGGGCTAAGCTCAGCTTCAATAACAACTGCGCCGGCCTTACCTGAAAAGTCCTCAAAGGATACCATTTCAGGAGATTTAAGTATCTGATAAAAATCTTGAAAATAGTTTTGACCAAAGCAAAAAGATTCTATCTTGACATCATTATGATTATTTTTATCGGCGCCACCTAATATAGTCCATTCTGTATCTTGGGTTTCTGGGACATTATCTAAGTCAGAGGCTCGCAGGGAAACTATTTTAAAATCGTTACCCTCAAATGTCTTTGCATGTAAACCTTTACGGGGATATAAATAATCCGTATCTAGCTTATAAATAGCATTAGGCCATAAAAAACCTAACCTTATCCTCAATGGGGTTTGTAACTTGCCTCTGGCTCTAAAAGTGAATAAAGCACCAGGAGTAGAAAGCCATTTATCATCATTTGCAACATATGGAGTTAGTTGCCTTGCTTCTAAAAACAATTTCTCTAGCTCATAACAAACCCAGGCTTTTGGGAACAAAGCTCCATAAGCTCCCTTACCTTTTTCAAAAGGCACAAATGGTGAGCTGACATCTTCGGTAGAAAGAGGCGTTATGAAATAATCGTCATTATCTATAATTGATAAATAAAAACCTGCCCCTAATAAATAACGCTCTTCATGTCCAGAAAAAATCTCCTTTCCCCACATTGAGCCCTTTGAGTCATCGCCCCCACAATCAAATTCAAAAGGCCCGAAGCTGCCAGTTAAATTCCACATAAAACTACCAGTACCAATACCACCTAGAGGTATACCCCGCTTTGTCTTTACAGTTGGTGGGCTTTGATCTTCATAATCTGGCACTGTTCCAGTAGCACCAGGCGGATAATCTCCTAACTTTCGTAACCAAACACAACTTGGCACGTTAAAAAGCTTAAATGTGGTCATAGTTTTTTATATTTATCCAACGTACTATATTTACTCAAACTTTAGTAACCAGTTAACCACTAAGAGTAAAGTGTAAGCCCTTGACAAGCTAACGCCATGGCATTACTGTAGAGTCCATGAAAAAATACCTACTTAGCCTTATAATTTTTCTGCTGTGTTGTTTCACCTTTTTAAGTGCATGCTCAGCTAATAATTCAAAAACCAATAAATCAGTAACACCAATTTATAAGGTTCCAATTAAAGTAATTGATACATCAGATGGCACTGTTTCTTATCGCGTAACCGGAAACGGATATCCGTTAGTTCTAATTATGGGCTACTCAGCCTCAATGGATGCATGGGCGCCAAGTTTTGTCGATTTACTTGCAAAAACTCATAAGGTATATATTTTTGACAACGCTGGAATTGGTCAAACCTCAATGCCCATTTCTAATCCTAGTCAGCTTACTATAACTGATATGGCTCAACAAACAAATGCATTTATAAAAGCACTTAAATTAAACCATCCTGATGTCTTAGGCTGGTCAATGGGAGGAATGATCGCCCAGGCTTTATCGGTACTTTATCCTAGCGATGTCAACCACTTAATTCTTTGTGCTACCCTGCCGGGAAATGGTCACGCTCAATTACCATCCATAACTACAGTATCAAACCTTAGCAGTATTTCAGCCTTAACTAATGATTTATTTACTCCGGATCACCCAGAGTTAGTAAAACAATATGTTTCTCAGCTACTGAAATACCCTCACTTTTATTTAGCTCCTGAATCGGTTATAAACGATCAAACTCATGCCTTAATAACTTGGAGCACGGGTCATGAACCTGTAGGAAAAAGTTCAAACATAAAGCAACCAACTTTAATTGCTGATGGCAACAAAGACGTCTTAATACCTTTAAAAAATAACTACATAATGCATAAACTTATAAGACATTCACAGCTAGTAATATACCCTGATGCTTCACATGCCTTTTTATTCCAATATGAAAACCAGTTTGTCAAGACGATTAATAAATTTTTAGGGTCTTCTTAACCTTGCTAGTCAATACGCTGTCTAGTTAGAGTTGCTCGCTTTCCTGAAACTCTAAAATTTAATATGCTAAAAATCATGATATTTTATGCACTAAAAACCTTCTTTAAATTTTCATCGTTTTTTCTTAAACTTTTTGGACAAAAACCAGCTGTTGCAGATGATTTTTACATACTACCAGCTGCTCAACTCATAGGCTTTTTATCAGAAAAGTTCAACACTGGACTAACATCTTCAAAAGATCCAAAGCTAGCTCGGCGCAATATGGAGATATCTTCTAAAATCGCCATGCCTAAAATAAAAGATATTTACTGGTTTGAGTTTGTAATTAATCTAAACTCTCACAGCCTTAAAGCTAGATTTTATAGACCTTTTCAAAATTCCACTTTAGATAAAGCGATCCTTTTTTTCCATGGAGGCGGCTTTGTTTTAGGTAGCATTAAAAGTCATGACGCTACAGCAGCCTTAATTGCAAAAACAACACAATTACCAGTAATTTCAGTTGATTATAGACTAGCTCCAGAACACCAATTCCCTGCAGCTGCTCTTGATGCAATAGATTGTTTTGACTGGCTAGTTAAACACGCATCAAAGTTTGATATTAATCCTCAAAAAATTATTGTTGCAGGTGATTCAGCAGGTGGAAACCTTGCTGCTGTAGTTGCTCAGCAGCGCAAAGACAGCGATGTTAAACCTTTAGCTCAAGTCTTGCTTTATCCAGTTTTAGACTTTCACTTTAATAGCCAATCTCATAAATTATTTTCCAATGGATTCTTCCTTACACGAGCTGATCTGCAGTATTTCATGGAACAATACTTAAGCGATCCACAACAAGCTAAAGATCCAATGGCATCGCCGTTATTAAATAAAGAATTTTCTAACCTAGCGCCTGCTCTTATAATAACTGCAGGTTTTGATCCTTTAAGAGATGACGGTTATAAATATTTTGAACTACTTCAAAAAAATAATGTTTTAGTAATTTATAAATGCTATTACGACCTAATCCACGGATTTATGAACATGGCTATAATTCCGAATGGAATTGACATCATTAAAGAAGTTTGCCACACAATTAAATTATTTACTGATAATATAGTAGATCAAAGACCATAATCCTATTAATTATTTACAAGTTTAAAAGCTGAATTTAAACAATTTTAAAAGCGTTAACCTCTAACAGGCCAACAATTAATTAAGCTGATTTGTTAAATCCACTGATGTAGCTGGTAGCAAATTAAATCGTTCAGGCGAACAAGTAAGAATAATGATTTGTAACTTCTTGGAAGCTTCATGAAGAGCAGGTATTAAATTTTCTACTCTGTTTTCATCGCTATTATTTAAAACATCATCTAACATTAGCGGTATTGATATCTCTGATTCGGTGTTGTCAGCAATAATGGATGCACAGGCAAGTTTTGCCAGTAACACAAGTTGCTCCTGAGCACCAACAGAAAGCTGATCAAAGCCCACATCCTGGGAATTTACGATTCTTTTTTGGATTGAAAAATCTTCCTGTTTTATTTCAACTGCGACATTATTGCCCCAAATCAACTTTGCATATTTCTCAACTGCTTTCTTATAAGGACCTATATATTTTACTTTAGCCCTATCCCTAAATTCTCTGAATGTTTCATAAAGTAATTTAACGGCCCTCGCATTTTTTTCTTCTTTGTCAAGCTCTCTTTGTAACGTTGCTAACTTTGCTTCCGCATTGTTTTTCTCTGCTTGTAAATCTCGCGATTCAAGTTGATCAAGAAACCCAATTAGTTTAGCTTTTTCGTGCCCTTTATTATTAGCGGAGCTACGCAAGTGATTGATCTCAGCCTCCAAAGTATTTTTTTTAAGCTCTATGGTTTCTATATCAAATTGATCTAATTTTTCTTTAAGAGGTTGGATTTGTTTTTGACTGTCAGTAATTTCTGTATCAATTTTTTCTATCTCGTTAGTTAAGGATTCTAAATCATAAATCTTCAAAATCTCTGCTTGCTCTTTAATTAATTTATCAGCTTTAGCTTCTAGTTCTTTTTGATCTACATAATTAGCTTCTAAATCTTTTTCAATCTGCTGTCTTTGATTAGAAACACTTCCTATTTCTTTATTAATCCTACTTAATTCTGACTCAATATTTTCTTTCTCTTGTTTTATCTCTTCAGGATCGTAATCCTGCTTTAAACCAACTAATTTATTTAAGTCAGCAATTTTTAACTCTAAATTCTTAACATCCTCTGTTGCACTGCAAAACTTTACATAAAGCTCTTCTTCACTTAAATCTTGCAAAGCGTCTTTTTTTATTCGATCAGCAATCTTTAACTCATTTTTGGCCTGCTGATAGTCAGATTCTCTGCGCTCTAAATCTCCTAATATATCATCCTTATTTAAACCTAAGCGCTCAGCTGTTTGTGCTAACTCAAACTGCTTTGATTGTAATTTAGCCATCAACTCTTCATAAGTTGAATAAGAAAAATCAATTTCAACTAAATTTTCAATTATTAAAGGTAATTCTGTTTTAGAAAAATTAATTTCTTGTAATTTTTTAACATTCTTAGTCCCATTTGAGGTTCGCAATGAAAGATTTGCCAAGGTTTTAACTTTTAAAGCTGGAGTCTGAGTTTTAATTTGAGCTTCTAATTCAATTATTTCTTTTTGCAGGGTTTTGATTTTCTCTTTCTCTTTTTTGTTAATTTCACTACGCTGCTTAAGCTCTTGAGCTTTTATTGTTTTTTCATTGGCTTCCTTAACGCTATTAACTCTGGCTTCAAGTAGCTTCTTTGCTGTCTTTCTGTCTTCAAGCCTGTTTTTAAGTTCGAAGAGCTCAAAAATATTTTTAATTTGGTTATTTCGATCTGATAATTGCGAATAATTTTCATTAAGCATTTTAAGACTTTTTTTGCAATCAACTTGTTGTTTTTGCAATTCAGTAGAATCATTATCTAGTTGTTTTTTTTGTTTTTCTAAGATACTGAGCTCGTTTTTGATTTCATTTAAACGATCTTTTTTTCTTTTCAATTCATTTTGTTTATTTATTAGCCTCTGAATTTCTAACTCTTTTTCAGAAAGCTGCTGGCGTCGTTTTTGGTAATCCTCAAGCTTGCTTAAACAATCCTTCAACTGCTCATCTTTTCTCTGTAACTCCACATTAGATTTTTTTATTTCATCTTGTAGCTCTTCAATTCTGATTGCATATTGCTTTTGAGCTTCAATTTTTTCATTAATCTCATTTAAATATTCTTTCAACTGATCTAAATCGCTTTGTTTTAATTCATGTTGACCTTTCCTTCTTGTATTTTTTGAAGGATAATAGTTTTCATAATATGTTTTTATTGCTTGAAATAAATCACCATATTTCTCTAGATCCACCCAGGTACCACCAGCAGCTTTATCTAGTGCTTTAAGAAAAACTTCTGAGTCTTGCACTTTAATGTTTTCAATACCGCCACCTTGTATGTAACGTAAAGCGTCAAACAAATTTTTATCAAAATTTTGACTTAAAATATTGTTTATTTCTTCATGAGCCTCCCTACCACTTAATACTTCTTTGTCTTGAATTCTAAGTTCAGTTATCGGCTCTTTTAAAAATCTCTTCTTATATAGATAATTTTGTTCCTTTAAGAAAAACTCAATCGTTATTTCAGGTCCAACGTCTTTACCAACTGGCTTTAAGGCCATAACCCTTCGATCCCTGGAGGAATCTGGATATTTAAAGACAGCGTCAAATGCTTTAACAATTGTAGACTTGCCTATTTCGTTGGGCCCATGGATAACAGTAATGCCATTTACGTTAAAATTCACATTGCAGTGCTTCACACCACCAACATTGTTAAGTTCAATTCTTTTAATCTTCATAGCTTTTTTCCTCCTTAAATCTATAAAGAAGTGCTATAGCATCAGCGGCTGTTTGAGATTCAGCAGAGTTTGAATCAATTAATCCTTTTAGTTTGTTAAGGGCATCTAAAGCAAAGCCACTTAATCCTAAGCCTTGAATTTCATCATCATTTACAATACGAGCTAATGAGGATTTTCTTACATCAAGTGCTGCAAATAATGTTGCCTGTTCTTCTAAATATTGCTCAATTTCGTTAAACTGTTTTAACGTTACAGTGCCTAAAAGAGTTAGTCTTAATACACTGTGGGGTTTATCTTGGAATGTATTTAAGAAATCTTTTAGATAATTTAAAGCTTGTGAATCCCTTAATCCTAGATCTAATTCCTTTTTGCAAAATACCCAGTTGCCAATCTTAATTGACTCAGTGCGTACTTGATTTAAATCTAACTCAACTAGCAAAGCGGTGTTTGAATCAACTTCGTTAAAATCAGTTGCTAAAGGTGCTCCGCTGTAACAAATCCTTGATTTATATAAATTAGTAGTTGAATGTCTGTCTCCCAAAGCAATGTAGTCAATCAAGGAATCATCAATTGCTTTTTTTAAAGCATCTAAAGATATTGTGTAATTACTGAAGCTTCCTCCTAGCAACTGGTCAACTTGTCCATGAGCCACTAGTATCCTGTAGCTACATCTTTTAGAACCTAAACTTTTTACAACATTACTAACCGGATCAAATTCTGAGGATCTACTAGTACGGGGCACTCCAATAATTTCAGTATCGCAGTTATCTAAAACATGTACAGAGCTGTCAGTTAATACGGATACATTTTTTGGTAATTTTTTATCATTGATAAATTTTTGCCATATCGATCCTGAATTAAAATAGTCATGATTTCCGGGTAAAAAAATGATTGGCTTGTTACAAGAATAAAGAGCATCTAAAAACTTGTTTCGAATCTCAAAGGAAGGCCAAAAATGTTCAAAAACATCACCTGCAACCAAAATGAAATCGACATTGCGTTCATTTCCTAGTTTAAATAATTCATTTATTGCTTTAAACTGTGAATCTATATAACGATAGTTTCCTTCGTTACTAAAAAAATCGCGATGCATACCAAGCTGCCAATCAGACGTATGAATAAAGCTAACCATAGCTACAGTCTACTAACTGGCTACGACATAGCGATTTTAAATGGCTAAATGTTAGAACTAGGCGTTACGCGGAAGATCTTTAAACGGAACCTCGCGATCAACAGAGGGCTCCCTAGGCAAACCTAAAACCCTCTCGCCTAATATATTTTTTTGAATTTGATCCGTACCACCATAAATAGGGGGAGCCTGAGCAAAAAGCGCTGATTCTGTTACAATTGGCAAGAACGGATTTTTTAATGCATTTATGAGATTTTCGCGTTCTTTATCATCATAAGCATGACATGTACCTTGCATTCCAAGGATCTGAAGCCCTAAATCCCTTGTTAAACGCACAATGTCACTCATTGAAAGCTTAGCTATATTAGGCAACCCAGCAATAGCTCCTCCAACAGAGCGCAAAGCTTTTTGACGCAATCCTGAGAATCGGGCAATTTCTGTAAGGATATAAAGCTTCATCAAAGCTTGCCTAATGTTTGGGTCACTGATTTTTCCATTACCCTTAGCAAGGTCTTTTAATAAGTGAAAACCAGCACTAAAGGTTGCTCCTCCAACTTGAGTGTCTTCTTGTCTTACTTTTCTTACGAAATCTCCAGCACGCTTATTTAAATGACCAACAACTTGTCCTGGAATAGCTAATCCGGGATTGCCTTCGCCACCTCCACCTGCCCCAAGACCTTCGCGCTCAAAAGACAGAGTTGAGTTAGCAACAGCCCATCCGTTATTAAGCCCTCCAATTAAGGAAAAGTCATCAGCCTCGGCATCAGTTATAAATACCTCGTTAAACAAAGTCCGACCCGTCATTTCTCTAAGTGGCCTGACCTCCACACCTGGCTGGTGCATATTAAGGGCAAAATAACTGATTCCTTGATGCTTAGGAACGTCCCAGTTAGTGCGAGCCAACAACATTCCATAGTCAGCAATCTGGCCTCCAGAGGTCCAAACTTTCTGACCATTAATTATCCATTTATCACCATCTTTTTCAGCCTTTGTTGTAAGGCCTGCTAAATCTGAACCAGCACCTGGCTCTGAAAATAACTGGCACCATGCGTGCTTACCAGTAACAATGCCTTTAACGTAGAAATCTATTTGCTCACGCGTTCCATGCTTTGCAATAGTTGGTGCAGCTAAAAGCAGTCCAAGACCCCCCGGGGCACCCAAGGCCCCGTATTCAGCAATAGTTTTAGCGATTCTAACAGCATCACTTCTTGAAACCCCTTTGCCATAAGCATCTTCTGGCAATGTAGGAGCTGCCCAGCCTGCTAAACCCAATCTCTCCCACCACTCACCAACGGTCATATCGGGATTCCAGTTTTGATCCAACCAGGATTTTAACTCGCCAATCAGGTCATTAGAATCGTTAGAGTCACCCATCATCTTCCTCCTTAGAAAGTATTACCTAAAGTAACCTTAGCTCATCTTTTATACATTGTCACAACTGCAGCCCCACCCAAACCTATGTTGTGTTGAAGAGCTACTTTGGCTCCTTTTACTTGTCTTTTTTCAGCCTGACCTCTTAGTTGCCAAGTGAGCTCTGCACATTGTGCTAATCCAGTTGCACCTAATGGGTGACCCTTTGAAATCAAGCCCCCCGATGGGTTTACAACCCAGTCACCTCCATAATCAAAGGCGCCTTCATAAACTAATTCAGCAGCTTTTCCTTCAGGACAAAGGCCTAACGCCTCATATGTCAAGAGTTCATTAGTAGAAAAACAATCGTGCAACTCAATTACATCAACGTCTTCAGGACCCAAACCCGACTCGTTGTAAACTTGCTCAGCAGCAGCTTTAGACATGTAATATCCTGCAAGAGCAATATCTGAATTACTAAAAGTAGATTCAAAATCGGTAGTAATAGCTTGAGCAACAATTTCTACAGCTTGTTCTGTTAAGTTATTTTTTTTCACAAATTCTTCTGAAGCCACAACAGCTGCTGCTCCACCATCTGAAGTGGGACAACACTGAAGTTTTGTGAGTGGATCATAAATCATTGGGGAGTCAAGAATTTCTTCAAGACTATAGACATCTTGAAATTGACTGTAAGGATTATTAGCTGAATGTCTATGGTTTTTCTCTGCTATCATTGCAAACACTTTCGGGTCAGCTCCGTATTTTTCCATATACTCACGCCCTGCATTGCCAAATATTTGAGGTGTTGGAGGGGCTTTTGCAATACCACGCCTTTGTTTCATATCCATAAAGTGCTTATACATTGGAGGCGTTCTGTCGGTATATTTAACTCCTAAAGATCCTTTTTCCATTTTTTCAAATCCGAAAGCCAACACGCAGTCATTAATTCCTGCCCGAACAAACTTTGCTGCTAAATAAAGAGCAGATGAACCAGTTGAGCAATTATTATTTACATTGATAATAGGCACCCCAGTTAATCCGATTTGATAAACGGCCCTTTGTCCACAAGTAGAATCTCCGTAGCAATAACCAGCAAATACTGTCTCAACATCGTTATAAGAAACTTTTGCATCAGCTAAGGCTTTTGATACAGCTTCTTTACCCATATCTGGATAATCCCATTCTTTTGCACCTGGTTTTTCAAACTTAGTCATCCCAACACCAATTACATAAACCTTGCCCATATAACCTCCTTTTTACTAATTCTTTACAGTGTAAAGAATTCAGTCAATACTGCAACATAGTTACTGCCAGTAACACTTAGTTTTAACTGCGTTTAATCTAAAAGATAAATTTTCAGTTAGAAAAATTAATAATCTACATGCCTATAATTACTTAAAGGTAAATAAATGCAGTATTCATTAGCAGAAATATTCGACGCAGTTGCACAAGCCGTATTAGACCGAGAAGCTCTAATTACAGAAAATGAACGCATAACATATAATGAATTGCTTTGTCATTCTAAAAGGCTGGCAAGATTTTTCATTAAAAATTCGTTAGGTAACGTCATCGAAAGAAAAAATCTCAAGCCTTGGCAATCAGGTCAAGATCATATTGCTTTGTATTTATATAACACTAAAGAGTACGTTGAAGGCATGTTTGGAGCTTACTTTGCAAGATGTGCCCCTTATAATGTCAACTATCGTTATGTAGAAGCAGAGCTTGAATATCTTTTTGGAGATACCAGTCCAAAAGCTGTAATATACGACGCAGTATTTGAACAGCTGCTTGAATCAGTCAGGGATAAAGCCAAAGCCTTAAAATTGTTTATACGTACAGGTCAAAGCTCAACTAACAGTCCTGCAATTAACTATAACGAGATTATTAATGATTCTTCATTAGATGAAATTGATTTACCAAAACCTTCTTTTGAAGATTTATACATTTTGTGCACCGGTGGCACTACAGGATTACCAAAAGCAACACTTTGGCACCAGTATGACATTTACTATGCTGCCCTTGGTGGCATTGAAGGATTAAACCTTGAAATGATCTCACAAGCAGCAAAAAATTCATCTCCTGTCAAAGTTCTAGTTGCTCCCCCATTAATGCATGGTGCTGCTCAATGGGTAACCTTAAGAACTCTATTTACAGGCGGCACCGTTATTCTTTACAAGGGAGACAAAGGATTAGTTGCGTCAGATTTATTAAAACTAATAGAAATTGAAAAGCCTCTTATCTTACTCATAGTTGGTGACGCATTTGCAAGACCACTGGCTGATGAAATAGAACGAGGCGATTATGATCTTTCAAGTTTAAAAATTATTGTTACAGGAGGTGCCATTACTTCTGAAACTCAAAAAAATCGGTTGCTTAAATTAATCCCTGGCTTATCAATTGTAGATGTTGGGGGAGCTTCTGAAACTGGAAGTCAACTAATTTCAGTTAGTAACTCAGGTCAAACAAACACTGTATTTGAACCCGAGCCCACAACGTTAATTGTGGATGAGTCACAGCAAAGAATTTTAGACAAATCAGATTTTTCTCTCGGATGGTTAGTTAAAGTAGGTCACGTGCCATTGGGATATTTAAACGATGAAAACAAGACAAAAGCAACCTTTAAAGAAATAGAAGGCAAAAAGATGGCCATCCCAGGCGATCGCGCTCGTTATCTTCCAGATGGCAAAATAGAACTCTTAGGCAGGGATTCAGTAACTATTAACTCAGGCGGAGAAAAGATATTTGCTGAAGAAGTGGAGGCAGCAATCGGAAGGCATCCCGCAATCGCTGACGTAGTGGTAACACGAAGGCCAAGCGAAAAATGGGGATCTGAAGTAGTAGCGATCGTAAAGATTAAACAAGGAATGCAAGCTTCAGATGAAGATCTAATAAAGTGTGCAGCTGAAGTATTGGCACGCTACAAGCTACCAAAAGAAATTATTAGGGTTTCTACTATTGTAAGAAGTCCAGCAGGCAAAGCAGACTACCGCTGGGCAAAAGAAATAGCAAAAACAAAAGGTTAAGGAGGCAAAAATGCAATCATACCCAATGGTTATTAACGGTGATTTAGTTAACACTAAGAAAACTAACGAAGTAATAAACCCCGCTTATGATGAACCTTTTGCAGTTGTACCTGAGTGTACTGTTGAAGAACTTGATTATGCAATGCAGTCAGCTCAAAGTGCCTATCTAAACTGGTCACAACAAGAAGAGCTAAGAAAAGAATCTCTTTTAAAAGCAGCAAATATTTTGTTTCAGTCATCTTCTGAAATTGCACCACTTCTAACACAAGAACAAGGTAAGCCTATTAATGAAGCAACCATGGAAATAATCGGTGCTGGAGTCTGGTTTAAATACTTTGCTGAGCTAGACCTTCCAAAGGAAGTGATTCAAGATGATCAAGTCGCAAGAGTTGAAGTAGTAAGAAAACCATTAGGTGTAGTTGGAGCAATAACGCCCTGGAACTATCCCCTAATTTTAGCTGCATGGAAAATAGCCCCTGCTTTAAGAGCTGGTAACACGATAGTTTTAAAACCATCACCATTTACTCCAGTTGCAACTTTAAAGTTAGCAGAGCTCCTTCAGCAAGCCTTTCCAAAAGGTGTTTTAAATGTAGTTACCGGAGGAGACGAGTTGGGCAAAATGATAGTAAACCACAAAATCCCGCGCAAGATTTCATTTACTGGTTCAATTTCAGCTGGAAAACATGTAGCAGTTTCAGCAGCAGCTGACCTTAAAAATGTAACATTAGAACTTGGTGGGAATGATCCAGCAATAGTTTTAGAAGATGTAGATGTAGCAGAAATTGCAGAAAAGTTATTCTGGGGGGCTTTTAACAACAATGGTCAAGTGTGCTCAGCAATAAAACGCATTTACGTTCATTCTTCAAAATACAATGAATTGGTAGAAGCTTTAGCAAATTACGCGAAAGGTATTAAAGTAGGAAATGGTCTAGAGCCAGATACTAAGCTTGGTCCTATAAATAACAAACCTCAGTTTTTGCGTGTTAAAGAGCTCGTTCAAGATGCTTTAAATAACGGAGCAAAGGCAGCAACAGGTGGTAGACCACTTGACTCAAAAGGCTATTTCTTTGAGCCTACGATCCTAACTAATGTAAGTGATGGAATGCGCATCGTTGATGAAGAACAATTTGGACCAGCTCTTCCAATTATGTCTTATGATGACATTGAAGATGCCATCAAGCGTGCTAATGCAACGAATTTCGGACTCTCAGGATCGGTTTGGGGTAAAGATATCCAACGTGCAAGTTCGATAGCCAGCAAACTAGAGTGTGGAACTGCCTGGGTTAATGCACATCTTGTTTTAGCTCCCCATCAACCATTTGGCGGATTTAAATGGAGCGGTATTGGAGTAGAGAACGGTCCCTGGGGGCTTTACAGCTTTACAAATATCCAGGTACTTTATCAGAGCAAGTAAAGTTAATTTTCTAAAATAATTCGCACTGAGTTAAGCCCTGGCTGGAGCTTTAACAAAACACTGTTTTGTCTTACGGCTAATTCCTTGACATTGCGCTCCATGCCGGTTACCTCAAAGGCTTGAGTAATCAAGCTAGTCTTGCATTGAAGCTCTGTGCTTAACTCCCTGCCAGATAAATTCTTTATCCTTAGGATAACTCCGTCACCAAAAGTTGCATTTTTTACAGATGTTACTTTCGCATAAATAGATTTAACCACAAAGCTTTCTAACGCTCTAGCAATTAACAATGATGATTTATTATCCTGGAAAGTAGAAAGCTTTGCTTGCTCTATTAAATCTAAATAATTAAAAGCTGGATCAGAGTCAAACCTAAAATGAATCTCAAAATTGTAAGTAACTGGATTTACTTCATGACCGCGTGCTGGAAATGCTGGCAAAATAAATGAACCATAAGCAAGTTCTTGAATTGCATTTCTTGCAACAATTATCCCAAAAGAGCTTTCATCTCCTGGCTGTAGATAATAAGCGGTGCCAAAGGGTGCAACAATAACAATTTCTTCTAATTTTGAGTGGTCAAAAGGCTTTAAAAGGATTAAATTTTGAAAAGGCCAAAAGGTTGGGTAAAAACGCCCAGAAAATTCTCGCTTTATAAGACATGTCTGTGTATCAGCAAGAACCTCGTTAACAACAAATGGCATGTTAAATCTCATAACTGCTGTTGTTCTAGGCTGAAGCTTTGTAGTAGATGATATTACAATCTTTTTATCCCTTGGACTTAAAGATAAGAATCCAATTACTTGGTTACCTTGATATTCACCATAAAATTTCAACTTTTCATTTTTTTTATCTTGACCTAATTGGCTAGTTTCAACGTCAATAGCTGCAACAGGTTTGAAAGTACCTCCTTTATATTCATTACCCATGCGCCAGAGCCCCCCACTGTCATTGATTAAATCGACTGTTAAACACCTGGAAAAAATTAAATCACCCCCAACAAATAACTTGTTAAATGCTTCCTTTTCGAATTTTAGATCATCTTGTGATTTAACATGTTGTGATAAACTTGCGTTGTTGCGTTGTTGAACTACCAAATTTTTTAATTCTGCATATTTAAATAAATCATTTTGTATTTGATCAATTTGTTTTAATGCGCTCTTTAGTAGTGGCTTTTGTTCTTTATTTACCACACGATCTGGCGAGGTTCCTGTAATAAAGTCATGATGATTAGCAAAACTACTAATCTGCCAAAGTTCTTCTAAGCTTCCCTGAAGCTGTCTGCTTAAAGCTAAGTCGCGCATATAAGCAAGAACAATCTCTGTATTAAGTAATCGACTAACTAAGCTATGATAAAGCGATTTTAAGGTTATCCGTGAGGAATAAAATCCCGTAAAATAATTAACTGGATCTAATCTTAGGACTGGAAATTTATTTAAATGGTATTTTTGTAAAGCAAAATAATCATCTAATCCCAAATTAGTAACCCAAATTCCCGTTTTGGGGTAAAAAAATTCATTATAAACATCTAAGTGATTAATTAAATTCTTAATTGGATAGCTAAAATCAAAGCCAATTGGACAAAGCATGTAAGGTGATTTCGTGTACTTACTAAGCTGTCTTACATATCTAGCAACTCGTTTTGCAACAAGAGCTTTGTTTGGAAAATAAAGTGCGAAGGGTAAACCAAGTAGTCTTGTTATACCAACATGAGTAAGTAATTCGCCTTGGCCATAAGTATATGCTAACCAATGAGTTAAAATTTTGTTGCCGTTTGGGCTTTCAAAGAAAAAATCTAACGTTTTTTCTTCTCTCATAAGTTTGTAAGCACTAGAGCCCACCTTGGGGAATTCATGGGGCATTTCAGTTTCATTTCCCAAAAAATACATTCCATCTAAGCGACATAACGCAACTGAATCAAAACCTAAATGGGCGTATATATCAACTATTGCAGGCGAAAATCCAAAAGAGTCTGGCAAAAAGGCTGTTGTAATTCCCCGAAAATCAAAATGCTCCTTTATCCACTTTAAACCAAGCAAATAATCTCTTAAAAGGGCTTCAGATGAAGGAATAATAGTGTCTGGTGTAGTGATACCTACCCCTAACATCCTCAAACGTTTTTCTTTAATAAGAAAAAATAAATCATCTCGAATCGACGGCACATGATCATAAAGCATTTTAAGAAAAAACACACATTCAACGCCGTATATTCTTCTGGGCTCTTTTAAAAGCTCTCTAACTGCTTTTATTAACTGTCTTTTAACTCTTAAGTGAAAGTACTCTTCAGATGTCAGCAACCAGTCTGGATCCCAATGACTGGTTTCAGTAAATATCAGAACTTTTTCAGCTTCTTTAGGTATATTAAGTTTAGTCCTTAATTGAACCTCACTCATTTCATCTTGAACCATGAATTAAGTCTAGCTTTGGGCTACCCATTGCCAAAACAGAAAACGACACTTTATGTACGCTATTTGTTGAACACGTTAAATAATGTAGCTAAATTGACACTTGTGGAATCAGCTAACATAGTAGATCTTTTAAAAAGCCAATGGGATAATTTAAAAAACCTAGGAAAAGAACTTACAGAAAATCAGTTTAATATTTATACCGAATGTCCAGGTTGGACTATAAAGGATCTATATAGCCACATAATTGGTACTGAAAAAATGTTACTAGGAGAGAAAAGTCCTCCCAAACTAGAAGAACCATGGCCAGCACACGTTAAAAATCCAATAGGTGAGTTAAATGAGCGTTGGATTCTCTTTTATAAAAATTATCAGCCAAAAGAATTGCTCACTGTTTTCCAAGAAGTTACCGAAAATCGGTTGTCTCAATTAAAAGAAATGAAACCCCAAGATTTTGAAAAAATAGGACCAACCCCGATTGGATTAGCCCCTTACAAAGAATTCATGTCTTTAAGGCTTTGGGATTGTTTTGTGCACGAGCAAGATATAAGAGTGGCCAGTAACAAAATTGTAAATAATTTTGATAAGGAAATCCTTAATGAAGTTATTAAAAGGCTCACAAAAGGAATAAGTTATGTGCTAGCAAAAAAAGCTCTAATCCCAGAAGAATTAAGAATAGTCTTTTTAATAAGTGACCAACATCCATTAATACTTCAGTTTCAGAAAATCAACGACAAAGTAATTAACATTATAGAACAAGTTAATTTTAAAGAAAGTGTCACAATTGAACTTCCTTTTATAAATTTAGTTAGAATATCTTGCGGGAGGTTAGATCCTAAAGACGTTTTAAATACTCCTAATGATTATTTACAAATCATAGAAGGACATCAATGGGCAAAAGTAATACTAGAGAATTTAAATTTTGTATTTTAAATTAATCTCACAATTAACAATATTTCAATAACAAATTGGTAAATTGTTATTTTTTAAAAAAATGAACCACTGATAGCTTTTTAACAGCAGAACAATTTAACTTATAATTGTTAATTATAAATAAAACCGACGTTGTTAAAGTTTCTAATTAAAAACGCTCGTAACCCGATAATTTAAAAATAAGTAACTACTTTTACGCTGATTTACTACACTCTACAGGTCTTTTCTTTGCCGTTCCTTGTTCTTGCTGGGGCAACTTCTGAGGATTGGGAATTGGCAAGGTTGGTTCGCTACCTAGAACTGTCCCAATGTTACATCCATCTTGCTGATCAACTAAAAGAAGCTGTGAAGGAGGTGCTTCCAAGTTAGGAGGAGCCGGAGGCAAATTGTTTGAATTTAGCAAATTCCAATCCAGCGCAGAGGTAAGATCTCCAGTTATTGAACGTCGCCATGCTGAAAGGTTTGGAACCTCTACATTAAAGCGTGTTTCTAAAAACCTTAAAATCGATGTATGATCAAATGTTTGAGAACAGACCCAACCCCCTTGAGAAAACGGAGAGATAACTAACATTGGCACTCTAAAGCCAAGACCAATAGGGCCAGTAATATCGTTAGCCCCCGGGGCATTAGGGTTTGTGATATATTCATCAACAGTACCTTTTGGTGCAGTCGGAGGGTTTACATGATCAAAGAACCCGCCATTTTCATCATGAGTTAAAAACAATACTGTTTTTTGCCAAATTTGCGGGTGAGCAAACAGAACGCTTAACAGCTCATACATCGCTTGCATACCACCTAACGGAGGCGCAGGAGGATGCTCTAGATTTGCATCAGGAAGATTAATCCAGCTAACTTGAGGTAAATTCCCCGTGGCGAGATCATTAAAAAAATCAGTAGGATAGCTAGGAACAAAGGCCCTTTTATATAAATCTGAGTCAGGGTTAAGAAATTGCTTAAAATAAAGTAGCGGATTTAATGAGGTAACTGCACTAATTGCGGTACCTGGTGTGTAAAGAGGTCCCCTCGGTTCGTAAAATTTCCAAGAAATTCCAAACTTTGAGAGCCTTTCTGGCATTGTTGTATAAGAAACACTCCCTTCATAGGCTAAATCCTCCCTTGTCCTTAGAATAGGCCCCCCATGTAATCCTTTAGGATCTATACTGGCGGCAATTGACATTACTCTGTTGGGATGAGTGGGCCCCAAAACTGAACAGTGATACGCATCACAAATGGTAAACTGAGACGCAAGCGAATAATAAAAGGACAAATCTTGACGCTTGTAGTAACCCATAGTATTTCTTCCAGCTGCTGGACCATCCACCTGTAAATGAACAGGTCCAAACCCATTCATTTTGCCTTGATTCCAGTACATATGCTGAGGTGCCCACGAATGATTAATATCATCAGTACATGCCGCCGGCTCAGTTAGCGTATTAAAATGAAACGGAAGCAGCTTACCCACTGGTACCGAGGTAGTGTTTGCACTAAAGCTTTGGCTTAAGATTTCAGGTGTATTATCAATAGCATCTTGAAATCCACGCACTCCAGGATAACAACCGTAGTAATGATCAAAAGAACGGTTTTCCTGCATCACTATAATAACGTGTTCAATCTTTGATAAGCCCTTAGGTAAACTACAAATACTAGGAACAGCAACCTTTGTGGTTGAAGATCCTGAGCAAGCTGATAACAACACTGGAGAACTTAACAAGGAACCAATAGATAGACCTAAGAATTTTCTTCTAGAAATCCAAGAATTTCCTAAATTGGGTGAGTTAGTTCTGCGGTGATAGTTCATGCTAAAACATTATATCATTGTTTTACTTAATCTATTTAACTATTAACGTACCTGTCATGAAGGGATGTATTACACAATAGTATGAGTATATGCCCGGCTTAAATGGTGCTCTAAAGCTCTTAGTTTGCCCTGGAGCAATATCTCCAGTATTAAAGATTCCTGAAACTGCAGTCATAGTATGTGTAACTGAATCTTGATTATGAACCACAATTAGCTCACCTGGATACACTGAAAACTCTGATGGATTAAATGCAAAATTTTTAATAATAACCTTAACTTGCGAGCCTGAAGGCGTCACATTTTGATTGGTTGATCTAATTAAAGAACTAGTAGAAGGGCTCTTGGATGAGCAACCTGTAATACCTAAAATCAATACTAAAAAAATCACAACTCTTAGAAGAACTAAAACCCTTAAAAACCTATCACGTAACATATCACTACCTTAGCCTACCTCACAGGCAATTAAGAATTTAGCTTTACGTTAATACTATAACAGGCTGGCTATAACTAAATTGGTTTTTAATAGAACCAGCATTAAAAATAGTTGCACTAAGGATGAGTAAAAGAGGCGTGCTACCAATATCAGTGCTGGTAAAGTTAACTATTGAGCCAGCGGATTGAAACATAAGCCAAGCAATCACCCAGTAGATAAAGTTAAGTATAAAAATTAAACGATTCGGCTTAATTAACAAAGCTAACCCTAAAATAACGGGAATGATCACTACGGTATAACTGATTAAAGAATTGGTATGCAAAAAGTAGCTAGCAACATCATAGTTCATTTTTTTTAATATTGATGGTTCTGAATCTGCTGATTCCACAAGATTTGCAAAAATAACCTCATTTATCGGGTGAGATAATATTGTCATACTTAAAAGTTCGATACCTATAAAGCCAGATAAAAATAAAAATGATAATTTCGGATCTACTTCCTCATTACTACTATTATTTTTAGAAGGCCACGCTAGTATACCAATGACAATATAAAATATTGCTGCCCCTGGTAGAAAGGCTAAAGCTAACCCCAGACCAGTTAAAAACATTCCAAAGCCTTCTCCAAAAATCCAAACAACTAAAGCCCAACTAAAAGAACAAACGAGAAAAAACCGTTGATGTTTTTTTAAGAAAATTAATCCGAAACCGATTCCCAGCTCAATAACAACCACAGCTAAGTTAGTCAAAATGCTTAACTTAGCAAAAAAACCTATGGTAGCTAAATCAAAATTAGAAAACCATCTTGGCTCACCCATAACAACTTGGGCTAAATCCGATGTCCACCAATGTGAGTTAAATTTATTAGGCTCTAGCTGTAAAAGTCCATCTATTAGCCACGCAAAACCTAAAGCGATTAAAAGGCTTGATTTTTTCTTAAATATCACCAGCCAAGATAACTGAACTATAAATCAATAAAAGCTACCAACAATACAGCTTTAAAAAATAATCTAATAACCGACTGAAAGCGCTAAGGCCTTCTTAACCTTCTCTAGCCTTTGATAAGCTTCGTTAGCAACATCTTTTAAACTATCAAATTGCATTATTTCCCGTGGGTCTACTATGCTAACTTGCGTTTCGTCATCTTGTTGCTCTAGTACCACATTGCAAGGCAACAAAAGTGCCACTTCTGGAGCAACTCCTAGTGCTTGATTTGCTAATGCAGGATTGCAAGCTCCTAGTATTTTCATTGGCGATCTTGTAACGTTAAGTTTTTCTTTAAGAGTCTTCGCCACATCTATTTCAGTCAAGACGCCAAATCCATTTTCTGCAAGCAGCTCTCTGACTAATTGCTCTGTTTTTTCAATATCAGCTTGCAACCGTACCTTAAGTGCCTCCATATTTTCCTCCTTTATAACTACTTACACCTTATATAAATTGAGCTAGCGTATTAAATATTCCCCCAGGGAAGTTTTTTCTAGTTTGCGCCGTTAAACTTGAAATGTGAGGCATTCATTTAAACTTTTTAGAATTGCTGGCATTGATATATCAGTGCATTGGACATTTTTTCTCCTCGTTGGTCTTATTTTACTTGATACAAACCAGTACGGAGCTAAGGCAATCTTACTTGGTCTTATTTGGTTAATAGCTTTGTTTTTTTCAGTAGTGGTTCACGAGCTAGCACATAGCATTACAGCAAGACATAAGCATTTACCGACAAGAGGAATTGTTCTAATGGTTCTTGGGGGAATATCTCAAATTGAAAACATTGACCGAGATCCTTCTACAGAATTTAAGGTGGCCATAGTTGGTCCGCTGTCCAGTTTTGCCTTAGGAGGTATCGGGTTTTTAATAACTAAGCTATTAGGTGGTTCTTTATTGCCAATTTCCTTAATTTCCTTTAGTGGTCAATCAGTAACTTTAACAAGTTTTTTAGCTGGACTTTCCTGGACCAACATCTTTCTCGGAGTATTTAATTTAATTCCAGCATTTCCAATGGACGGTGGACGAGTACTCAGATCAGCCTTAGAGCACTTTATGCCTAGAGCTCATGCTAAACGATATGTAGTAGGGGTATCTTATGCTTTTGCACTTTTGATGATTGTAACTGGATTGCTTCTTGGCGATTTTTTCCTGTCCTTAATAGGCATATTTATCTTTTTGTCTGCCCCAGCCCAGTACTCACGCACAAGCAATCAGGGGGCCATTGTGCAACCCATCAAATATAACAGTGGTGCTGCCCTGGTTAGTCAATTTATAACTCCTGATACCAGATATCTTGATGCTTATCTTGATGCTCAGCAAGCTGCACCATGGGTTTTAGCAGAAAAAAGGTACTTTCCAGTATTTTTCAATGGCTTTTACTTAGGTATGATCGGACCACCTCAACTTGCACAAGCTCAGCCCGGCCAAAAAGTATACGAACTCACAATAAGAGGAGTGCCTTTCTTAACACCAGAAACACCGTTAGTACCAACAGCTGTAAATCTTTCGCTTTCGTTTAACGGGATGGACTTACCAGTTTTTGACAAGGGAAAATTAGTTGGCATCTTTCGTTATGGCCAAGGTCTACCAGTAACACCTTGGCCAATAACTGGCTACAGATACTCCTAAGTTATTGTTTGTTTGAATTAGCGCCTTGTTTTTTGAGCTGGATTACTAAAGAAACATTTTCTAAGCTAGCAATGGTAATGAAATCTGTTATTTCTCTTAAATCAGCTGTCGTAAATGTAGCAAATTTTCCTTTGCTGGCAGGAATCGACTTGGAAGTCTATGAAGGTGAGCGACTTCTTTTAACGGGGGCTAATGGCTCTGGCAAAACGAGTCTTTTAAAGCTAATTGCTGGACTTCTTCCGCTAAGTGCTGGAGAGGGCAAAGTTCTTTCATTGGATTTAAAAGACCAGGTAAAACAAATTAGAAAAAGTGTTTTTTATCTGGGTCATACAACGCGTCTTTACGATGAGCTAACTGCTGAGGAAAACCTTGATTTTTATCTAAGGCTATCTGGGATTTCAGCTAAGGATCGCAAAACAACAATACAAAGCGCTTTAAATACAGTAGGGCTAGGCGCAAAGTTAGCAAAAACCAGAGCTAAATACCTTTCATTCGGTCAAAAAAGACGTCTCAATTTAGCGACACTCTTAGTAAGACGACCAAAGATTGTACTTTTAGATGAGCCTCATGCAAATCTTGATAATCAAGCTAGAGAATTTCTTAATACTTTCATCTTAAGCTACACAAATTCAAAAGATTCAACCCTTATATTTTCATCTCATGAAATTAGTAACGCTATTAAGCTAGCTACCAGAATGATTACCTTAAAAGGGGGAGCTATCGCATCGCCTTCATCCACGCTAGATAACATTACTTACAAAAATAAAATCGATGTTGCGTAACACAATTGCTATCCTTAGGAAAGATTTTAAAATTGAACTACGATCAAAAATACTCATTAGTCAAGTTATTCCTATTGTAGGAGCATTAATAATTGTCTTTGGATTTGCATTCGGACCATCTAAAGAAAAATTACAAAGTGTATCAGCAGGAATGGTATGGATCGCTATTGTTTTAGCAACTTTATTTGTTGCCCAACGCATCTTTGCCCAAGAAGCACAGAACGATGCTAAGGAAAACCTGCTGGCTTTAGCAGTAGATTCATCAGAAATATTTCTAGCCAAATCAATATTGTCTTTTATTGAAATAACTTCTCTGGGGATTATCACGTTTGGGGCAGTATTAGCAATTAGCTCTCCACAGGATATGACACTTAAAGCTTGTGGTCTGGCTTTAATTGGCTTATTTCTAGGTGGAGCCGCCCTAGCTTTTTTATCAACACTTTATGGTGCAATAACTTTTTTAAGTGCTTCAAAAGATACTCTAATGCCTTTGCTTTTCTTGCCCGCTGCTAGCCCCATTTTACTATCTGCAACTGAACTAACTAATCCTTTATTTGGTGGCTCTTACCCTCCTTTACTTACATGGGCTGGACTGTTGTTGCTCATGACGATTACCTATTTAGCCGTCGGTTTGATAGCATTTGAAGTTATGGTTGAGGAACAATGAGCAAGGTTCTTACTCAATCTCAGCCCGAAGTAATTAAGGCTCAATCCCAGCAAACGCTGATTAGCCAAAGGCGCCTTAAGTTGGAATGGGCATTATGTGTTGTCTCAATAGTTTTACTGGCTTTAACTTATTACTTAGGAATTTGGGTTACGCCACCTGATTTACACCTTGGACAAAGCGTAAGACTTTTATATATTCACCCTGCCACCGCATGGGTAGCTTTGTATTTTTGTTTTGGTCTAACAACGCTAGCAAGCTTTCTTTATTTGATTCCAAAAACTCGAAAAGACTTTTTTGACAGATTAAGCCAAGCATCAGCTGAATCAGGAATAATTTTTTTAATATTAACTACAGTAGTTGGTTCCATTTGGGGACACATCACCTGGGGAATATGGTGGACTTGGGACGCTAGGCTAACATCAACTGCACTCCTTGCAGTTTTGTATCTTGGTTATATTGCAGTACGCCAAATTCCAGGATCTTATGAAACTCAGAAGAAGCGCTCAGCTATTTTTGCACTTTTTGCCGCAATTGACTTACCTGTTGTGCACTATTCAGTAGATTGGTGGAATACCTTGCACCAAAGAGCATCGGTTTTTACTTCTAATCTTCACTTTAACGTCCATGGAATCATGCTTTACACAATGCTTCTCAGCTTTGTTGCATTCAGCTTGCTTTACCTTTGGATTATTTTAATGAAGTTTGATATTTTAAAGCTGGAATCCTTTATAAACCAACACCAGAGGGAACTGGCCCTTAAACAACGAAGGCAGATGGATTAAATGTTTTTTTACATAGGTTTAGGATATTTTATAACAGGCGCAGTTCTTATAGTCTATGGGGTTAAACTCTTTTTAAAGAGAAGGTCTTTAATGAAAACAACTTTGCTAATTAATAGCGACCAAAATGAAACTGGATTCTAATCCTAGCTTGGCTATCGGCTATGAGATTGAACAATCATTGGCCGGTAAAGCTCCAATAAGTAAAAAAATTAAATTGTTTTTAGCTGGGATCTTGCTTACGGCAGCTTTCATTGGATTACTAATTGAAGGCGCTACGAATTCAATAATTTATTTCCGTACGGCAAGTCAAGCAGTTGCTGATCGCGCATCCTTAAAAACATCCACTTTTCAAATAGAGGGCACCGTTGTGCCAAGCTCAATTACACACAAGTCCTCACTATTAATTTTTTCAATTTCTTCGGGTAAGACAGTACTGCCCGTTCATTTTAGAGGAACAATTCCTGAATTGTTCCAACCCGGAATACCGGTAGTATTAGTTGGATCATTTGCACCTGGTAATGGTCCGGGGCATACCAGTTATTTATTTTTATCATCTCAAATGTTAATCAAACATAGCTCTACTTACATTGCAAAATATCCTAATAGGGTCAAAGCATACCTTCCTAATTCCACTAAAAAGTAATGGATATCAATATATTAGGTGGACAAACTAGCCTTCTAGTAGCTGCTGTTTTCTGCATAGTAGGAATTTTTAGTTCAGTCATTAAGTTCAAACAGGTTCAACCAATAAATAAAACTTATGGATTTATTACTTTTTTTGGCCTTCTTGGATCGGCTGCATTTATGGAAAACGCATTTTTCACTCATGACTTTAATATCCAATTTGTTTATCAAAATAATACCACTTACACGGGTTTAATTTATGACATAAGTGGTATGTGGTCAGCATTGCAAGGATCCTTACTTTTGTGGTGTCTGCTTCTAAGCATCTGGCTTGTAGTTTTTCTTTTGTGGCTAGTGAAATATCTTGATGAAAGAACTGCTGCTTTTGCCAATGCTATCTTGCTTTTAAACCTAGGGTATTTTTGTTTACTTGTACTAGTTAAAGCAAATCCATTTATTCATATCATCGGACCTAAACCAACACAAGGATTAGGTGCTAATCCGCTGCTGCAAAACAATCCACTTGTTGCAATACATCCCGTATTTTTATATGCTGGACTCACTGGTTTTTCAGTTGTTTATGCCATCTCCATAGGATCTGTTGTTTGTAAGACAAAGAGTAACATCATCTCATATCAACGAGTTTTTACGATAATACCTTCGGCAATTTTAGGTTTTGGTATTCTCCTTGGTGCATTATGGTCCTATCAAGTACTCGGGTGGGGAGGTTATTGGTCTTGGGATCCAGTTGAAAACGCTGCCTTGTTGCCCTGGATATTATCAATTGGAGCTCTACATAGCTTAAAAAGCCTTAAAAACAAAAACGTGCTGCCTACGCTAAGCCAAATGCTAATAATCAGCACCTTTACTGCCACCCTTTTTACTACCTTTGTCACCAGATCTGGCATAGTGGAATCCTTGCACGCCTTTTCTGAGTCAAGCATTGGAGTGTATTTATTAGGAGCACTTGTTGCAAGCTTTTTAGTACCAACAATCTTTATATATAAGAGCCAACATTTAAAGGGTAATAAATTCTCATTTGGGCTTTCTAAAGCAAGCTTAAGCTTGCTTAATAATCTACTAGTCATTGCTTTTTCACTTACAATAGTTGTAGGAACTCTATATTCCTTAGTACCAGATGGATCTAACTCAACAACATTAGTTGGTCCAAACTATTTTAATAAAATAGGCTTCCCAATAGCTTGTATAACACTTTTGTTAATTGCAATCTCACATTTATTAAATTGGAAACAAACAAACTTTAATAAGTTAATACCGAGGCTAATAACTGCTAGCCTGGTCGCCTTGAGCGTCACATTAATTTCCAGAGGATTTTTAACTGGCTCCCAAAAACTACTTTTAGTTATCTGGCTGTCGACATTTGGTATATTTATAATTTTAACTGATTTATTCTATAACGTAAAAGCTAGATCAAGCTTACAATTAACTGCTATAGTAAAAAAGCTTTCTACAGAAGGCACTTTTGCACATTTAGGCGTCTTTGTATTAACCGTTGGAGTAGCATTCTCGTTAGCTTTAAGCACCAGAGGGAGCCTTAAACTTTATCCTAAGAAACCATTACTGTATCATGGTCACTCATTTGAATTAGTTGGATTTTCAACGATTTCAAGACCCGTTAAAACTACCTACACGGCAAAAGTTGCCTTAGATCATGTTGTTTATGATCCTTCTATAACACTATTTTCAAACTCCACTGATGGAATTGGATCGCCATCAATTGACTGGCGATTAGTAGGAGATATTTATTTAACTCTTGAATCTGTGCCAAGCAAAAGTCAACCTTATGTATATATTGGTGTAATTACTGAACCAGCTGTTGATTGGATATGGATAGGCGGTTTTCTTATTTTTCTCGGCATGTTAGCACCACTATGGCCTTTTAAAATAAGTAAAAAAACTAAAGAGGAAATTGTCACTGCTGAAAAATCAAATGAACTAGTAGGTGCATTACTTAAATGAATACTTCAAAGGTTGCAACTATCTTAGTTGTTATCTTTTTTGTAATCGTTGCCATTGTTTTATTTAATCATCTACAGTCTTCAACTTATCACGGAGGAAACTTACTTGGACATCAAGCCCCCTCGTTTGAGGGAATAAATTTATTAAGCAAAGAACCTATAACACTAAAACAATTAGAAAAAAATGGTAAGTTAACAGTTATAAACTTTATGGCCTCATGGTGTCCGCCATGCCATGAAGAAGAGCCAACTCTTGCACGTTTTTATTACTATGACAAAACGAAAGTTAATTTAATATCCATTGCCATGAATGACACGCCTTCAAATGCGAAATCCTTTGCTTTATCTAATAATGCTACCTGGCCATTAGTACTTGATCCTCAAGGTGCAATCGCTATCTCTTACGGAGTAACGGGACCTCCAGAGACTTTTTTTATTTCCCCTCAAAATATAGTGCTAGCTAAACTAGTTGGTCCTGCTAATTATACCCAGCTTATTTCAACCCTAAAAAGCCTTACACCAAATGAGTAAAAGACAAATATTACTCTTAATACTACTATTGATCTCAATTGTAATAAGCTTAGGCATCATTTTTTTTCCAAGTGACACGTCTCATTTAACTAAACAGCAGCGTATATCTCAATTAGAACAGATTATTCGCTGTCCAGTCTGTGGAAATGAACCAATAGCAAACTCTTCAGAACCCATAGCACTGGATTTAAAAAGCGAAGTAATATCAATGGTTAATCAAGGCAAATCAAATCAACAAATAATAAACTGGCTGGAGTCCAAATATGGTAGTTCTATTATATTGACATCAAACCCCGCTAATCTTGATCAAGATATTATTGTTATTGCAATTATCTCAGCAGCAGGACTTTTAACAGCCTTTATCTTGCACACCCATTTAAAAAAGTTTCCAAACACTCTTCATATCAAGGCCTTTTTAAGAAAGCACTATCGTTTAATAATTGGGATAACAGGATTACTGATTACAACAATAAGTTCTTTTTATTTAATTGCTCTGGCGCTACACCCTGCTTTAGTAACTTCAGAAACATCTACTAATAACAATGCGGTAATCAAAACTGATCTTTCCTTAGCTCAACATTTAGCTCTAGATGGACAATCATCTTTAGCTATTTATGTTTATGCCCAGGTATTAAAAATTGACCCTAAAAACGTAACAGCATTAGCTGAACAAGGCTATCTTATAAGTCAATCTGGTGTGGTAAACCACAGCGGGGCGCTAATAAAGAAAGGCTTTAATGAAATACAAAATGCGCTGTCTTTAAATCCAAATTATGCCCAAGCTTATCTTTACAGTGGAACCATTGAATTAACTAGCTTTAATAATGCCTCAGCAGCTGTTAAGGATTTTGCGAAATTTTTAAAGTTAAATCCAAACACTGAGTTATTAAAGGAATCTAAACCTATTATTGAACTTGCTTACAAAGATGCCCACATTAAAATACCAGATAAATTAAATTAAAGCCTTTCAGTTGCAAATTTAGCTACACTTTTCACAACAGAGGTAGGAGTTAACTTAACGGCCCAGTAAGCTAATTTGTTATGTGTACCTGGAATTACTAAGAACTTGTTGTCACGAAGTCCTTTAAGACCCTCCTTGGCCACAGTATCAGGATCTTGCCATAAAAAGTTAGGTATTGTGTCTCTTATTATCCCAGCACGCTCTTGAAATTCTGTTCTTGTAAAACCAGGACAAAGTGTGGTTAGGACAACACCACTTGATTTAAGCTCCATTGAAACAGACTCAGACAAAAGAGTTACGAAAGCCTTAGTTGCACAATAAGTAGCGCTCTTAGGCGCAGCTGTAAAGCCAGCAATAGAAGATACGTTAAGAATATAGCCTTTGCCTCGTCTTGACATTTGTTTAATTGCCGCATGCATTAACAAAGTCAAAGCAATAACATTTAGCTTGATTTGATCAATTATTTCGTCTTCACTTAATTCAGAAAACTCGCCACTAATTTCAAAACCTGCATTATTTACCAAAAGATCAATAGGCTCTTTGTCTGCATTAATTCTTCCTTTAACCAAATTTATTCCTTCTGAAGTGCATAAATCAGCAACAATGATTTGGCTATTGGTAGAAAACTGTTCTTTAAAATCATCTGCTAAAGATTCCAGCTTTTGTTGATTGCGTGCTACTAAAACGAGATCATGAGGTTCTAGCACTTCCCCTTTTGCCAGTAAAGTAGCAAAAGATTTACCTATTCCTGAAGAAGCTCCTGTAATAAGTGCAACTGGCTTGCTGGCTTTTAATTCCATAGAGCCAAATTTAACATGCTAAACATTATTAAAACAATCAGTAATTGGTAACTAATTTTCTTAATGAATAAACCACTTCGATAAAGGTTTGTACAAATATTTCAATGTCTTGATCTTTTGAATTCCAACCTACCGAGAGCCTTATTGGTTTTGTCTGAGAAATTCCCATAGCTTTTAAGACATCAGATTCTTCTAGTCCTTCAGACGAACAAGAAGACCCCGAATGAATAGAAATTCCATGCTGATCAAGAGCAATTAAACATCCTTCAGCCTCTAAATTATCCAAGCCAAAACTAAGAATATGCGGGACTTTATTTGCAAGATTTCCGTAAAATTCTATTCCATCGATATCTTTTAACATCTTATGAGCAAGCTGCGTTAATTTTTGGTTGTTCTCAGCAAGACTTACCACAGCATTTGTCTTAGAAAGCTCTTTACAAGCAGCTGCAAAACCAACAATGCCTATCATGTTTTCTAACCCACCCCTTCTAGCTCTTTCCTGCTGGCCAAAAAATAATGGATTAATTTTTCGTAATCCTGACACAATCAGACCAGCAATTCCCGGAGGTCCGCCCATTTTAATAGAAGATACACAAATGTAATCAGCATTAATGTCTTTTAAGTTAAATTCCATCAAACCAAATACCTGGGCAGCATCAATTAATAACGGAACTTCATGACTTTGGGCAAGTACTGATACATCCTTAACTGGTTGCAACGTTCCAACCTCTTGATTTGCCCACTGTAGTGCAATCAGAGCAAGCTTTTCGCCGCGTGATCTAGCTGTCTTTAAATAGTTTTCAAGCTCATCAACTTTGATCGACCCATCACTTTTAACACCTAAAAATCTGACCTCGGATTTAAACAACTTGGCAAAGCTAACACATGCTTTTTTAATTCCAGAGTGCTCTACTTCAGATACTAAAATCGTCCCCCCTGGATTTTTACTCAGTGCGCTATAAATAGACAGTGAAGCCGCTTCGGTTACGCTAGCAGTGAATATAAATTGTCTCGGGCTAACACCAGCGAACTCACTAACAACTAATCTTGCATTCTCTATGATATCTCTAGCTAAAACACCTTCAAAGTAAATTCTCGAGGGATCACCAATAGCGCCATCGAAAAGCTCAGATATTGCTGACTTTACACTGTGCCTAAGTGGTGCAGCCGAAGCATAATCTAGATATATTCTCTTTGCATTCATTTAAGTAGTTGCCAGACAATTTTCATCACCTTTAGCACGAGAAAATGTCTTGACTTTGACGGTCTCCCCACACAAAGTACCAAGCATTCCTTGAATTAATCCTTTTTCAAAAGCGCACATGACTGGATTAACGTTTTCTCCATCCTCAAACGGACAATAATGGTTAACTAATGTATTGTTATCACGGTTAATTTCAGAACCAAACCCTTTGGAATCCAGTGCATAGGCAACTAACTTTAAAGCAGTTTTTACAGACTTATGAGTATTATCTGGTGAGATATTTTTAGCTAGCAACCCCCCATAGCGATATCCAGCTTCTTCGGCAGCCCTTTCAGCATCAGCTTGATTTATTAAAGGCAATAACGCTTTAACTAACAATGCCAACAAATCTTCCTTAACCCCGAGCAAATACTTTAGCGGATCATTGTCAGATAAGACATAAACTTTTGATGGTCTTCCTACTTGATGACACCGGCGAATAATGCATTTCAAATAACCTGATGCTACCAATTTCTCAAGATGATGACGCGCAACATTGGGGTGAATTTTTAACCTCGTTGCAATTTGGTCTACTGTTACCTCGGTTAGCTCACGCGTTAAAAAATAAACCTCTCGTCTCGTATTGTCTCCTAATGCATCAGTCAGGGCCTTAACGGAACCTGTTAAAGACGGGCGATTTTTAAACGCTGGTAAATCCACAATTATATCCTACTGGTCTTACCTGACTAATTCCCACTTAAAGGCACTATTAAGCAATTTAAATTGCCTTAAAAATTTCAACTCGTTTTCTGAACTTAATCTAATTGCAGATTTAAATAGTTAGCCAGGCTTTTATCTTTCCGAGAGCGAATTTAACCTACTAAACTTTTGTAGAAGGATTAAAATCTTTATGAATTTGTCAGAAGCAGAAGACATAATTAAAGAAAGCGTATCTAAAGTCCCTGATCCTGCCACTGGAATTTCCCTTATCCAAGCAGGAATATTGAACTCCATTAATGTTCACGCTGCAGTTGGCACCGTTGAATTATGCTTGCCCACACCAGAAGAGGACTATCCCTATAAAGAAGAGTTGGAAAATTCACTTTTAAATGCTCTTAATCAAACAGGATTATTAGAACAAATCAATTTCAAATATAAAGAAATGACCGAAGAAGAGCTAGAAAGTTATATAGCTCAACTCGAGATAGCAAATTCAGATACAGGCCACAATCTACCGCGTTTTTTAAAGCCTTCAACTCGTATAATTGGTATCTCTTCAGGCAAAGGAGGAGTTGGCAAAAGCAGCGTTACCGTCAGCCTTGCTCTAGAAATGGCAAAAAACTTTAACGTTGGACTATTAGATGCCGATATATATGGTTTTTCAATTCCAAAGATGCTTGGCATTGACCAGGCACCAATAGTGCTTAAAGACATTTTGTTACCAACAAAAAAATGGGGCCTTAGGACGATCTCAATGGGAGCTTTTTTAGATGATTCACAGCCAGTTTTATGGAGAGGTCCGATGCTACATAAGGCACTTGAACAGCTAATCAACGACGTTCATTGGGGTTATCCTGATTATCTTTTCATTGATATGCCACCTGGTACAGGTGATGTAGCGCTTTCATTGTCTCAACTTTTACCTTCAATTGAGTTTTATATAGTAACTACTCCACAAAAAGCTGCCAAAAGAGTAGCAGGGCGCTCTGCTTATGCAGCAAAGTCGCTAAAGATGCCGGTACGTGCAGTCATTGAAAACATGTCTTATTTTAAAACCAACACAGGGGAGATACATTACTTATTCGGAAAAGGTGGCGGTCAGTTATTAGCCGATGAGTTACAAGTGCCATTACTTGGTCAAATTCCTTTTGACCCAAAAGCACTTGAATCATTTGACAGCGGACTTCCTATTTCAATTCAAGAACCCACGACAGAATACTCTAGTGTTATAAGAACTATTGCTGAGAAAATAATTTCTCTTGGTCCACAAAAAAGGTTTCGCAAAGAGCTCAAGATTGTCAAAACACACTAATATAAAAGGATTGTTTAAAATAAAATGAAGCTATGACCGATCAGGAACCCTCAAAACAAGATAATAATCCCGCATCTCCTCCCCGAGATGGATCTAACAGCGATCCAATTAGTAGCACTTCTCCCGGTTCCCAGCAGCCGAATGCTGCTCCTTGGTCGTATTATACCGAACAATATAACAATCCTTATTATTCCCAAACGCCTTATGGTAGCTATGGATCCCAATACGATCCTAATTATGGTTATTTTTATCCAGGGTGGGCTAACTATGGTTCCTTCCCTGTAAATCCACGCCCACCAACAACAATTGAACTGACACCGACCAAAGCTCATTTATGGTTTTTTGTGGGAATTCTTGCTGCAATCATAGGAGCATTACTAGGAACTTTTCTGACAGCTGTGTATGTAAATCCTGATACTCAGCAAACCTTAGTAAAAGTAGAAACAGGTCCTCCGGCACCATTAGGTCAACCAGTTAACATTGCAGCAGTGCTTGCAAAGGTCATGCCAGCTACCGTATCAATTGACGCAGAGGTTGCAAATGGCACTCAAGCCGGAAGCGGAATGATAATTTCAAAAAACGGTGAAATACTAACCAACAACCATGTCATAGCAGGAGCCATTTCAATCAGTGTTACCCTGTATGGACAAAGCAAAACAATACCTGCGCACCTTTTGGGTGCAAATCCGGGACAAGATATTGCATTGTTAAAGATTAATAATGTTACCAATCTTCCAACCGTCAAATTCGCAAGTCCCTCTGAAATTCAGCAAGGCAACGCAGTAATTGCAATCGGCAATGCTTTAGCACTACAGGGTGGTCCTTCTGTAACAACGGGAATTATTTCAGGGCTTAACCGAAGCGAAACCATACAAAATGATTCTGGAGGAACTGAAACGTTGTCTAATCTTATACAAACCGACGCACCTATTAATCCAGGCAATTCAGGGGGACCGCTAGCACTTGCTAATGGAGACGTAATTGGAATGAATACAGCTGCCGTACTGGCAAGCCTTTCCTTTGGATCATCAACAGCTCAAAACATTGGCTTTGCTATCCCAGTAACCACAATTGAACAAGTGCTACCAAGTCTAAGGGCAAATAATAATTCGGTTTCTCCATCAACCAGACCTGTCCTTGGCGTTGACGTTACTAACCTAACGCCGGCCTTGATAGCGGCCCATAACTTATCGCAATCTACCGGAGCTTATGTGGTAAATGTATTCCCGGATTCACCGGCTGCCTTAGCAGGTATTAAGCCGGGAGATGTCATCGTAGAAATCGCAGGTCAACCTGTAGTTGATACAAATTCTCTATCAAATGACCTAACATCATTGCACCCCGGTCAAACAGTAAGTGTATCTCTGTATAGAAACAACGTATTTATAAAACTAAAAGTCACCTTAGGATCACAAGCACCTTAATTTTTGGGCTAAATTTATTTCTCGAAAGGTTTAGATTAGCTTTGTGATTTATAATAAAGAACGCTAAACAGGCTTAGGAGGTCGTATTGGCATACACAAAAGAACAGTTAGATTCAACCCCAAGAGGGCACGTAAAAATTATTTATTTAGGACCCATAGCTCCCCACTGGGAAGTTCAAAGTGAGTTTGGTGACAAACGCTTAATCGAAGAGTTTCGAATTAGAGCGTTGGCAAGATTGATGTTTTTACCACCGCATGACCCACAGTTCAGAAGAAATCGTGAACGCATTATTCGTGATGCTCAAAGAGAAAACCTAGCACTTGAGTGGGATCTAGGTTTTTCAGAGGAATTATTAGATGAGGATACGAGTCCCACACAGGAAGAATCTGAAACAGCTCAAGATTCAGCTACAGACTACTGACCATCAGTAGATAATTGTGCTAAGGTATTCAAAACACAATGGCTACTAACAGTAGGTTAGCACGGATCGCTAGGGCCTATTGGCCTTTTTTGATAATTGTACTCATCGTAGGTATTTTCGTTGGAGCCTTTCCATCTTCAGCCGTTAGTTCAAAAACAGTAAAAGTGAATTTAAGCTTGTTGGGTACGTCTCTATCTCAAAAACCTGGATACACCGTTGCGGGTTATAGATGCGGGCCTAAAATACGCCAGGTACCATGGTCAAAATATGCTCCTTATTGCATACCTGCCTGGCACGGAAATAATGGTGGCGCAACTTATCCTGGGGTTAGCCGCAACACTATAACAATCACTTACCGCAGTCCCAATACCGCTGGTGCGAGTCTTTTACTTAAGATTTTCGGATCCGAAATTGGAACAAATGCACAGGCAATTCAAACAATGAAAGACTACATTCATATTTTTAACCACACCTTTGAACTATATGGACGACACGTTGTACTTAAGCCATTTTCAGGAAAAGGAGATTTTGTCAACGAATTACAAGGGCAAGGACTAGAGCAAGCTAAAGAAGATGCATTAACTGCTAAGAAGTTAAACGCTTTTGCAGACGTATCGCTTTTATCCTCTACACAAATATATGACCAATACCTAGCCCATGAAGGAATCATTGCAATCGGAGCACTAGCCCAACCTAGCTGGTGGTTCCAGGACTATGCACCCTTTGAATACAGTCCAAATCCTAGCTGTGATACGGGCGTTGAGGCCATTGCTCAATCAGTAGGAAGGTCATTTGCAGGCCTTCCAGCGATCTTTTCTACAAGCCCCACAATGAAAAAAAAGACCAGAGTTTTTGGAATTATATTTCCTGAAAGTCCAACTTATGCCTCTTGCGGAAATTTACTTGTCCGTCTTTTAAAACAAGAGTTTAACGTAACCGTAGCAAGACGAATTGAGTACTCTATAAGCTTTTCACAAGAAAGTTCAGAAGCTCAAAGTGCTATTGCACAAATGAAGGCATCAGGCGTTACAACGATCTTATGCGGATGTGATCCTATATTTCCATGGCTATTTACCCTGGATGCGCAATCCCAAAATTATTACCCCGAGTGGCTGGCCCTTGACTTTGAAGACATATTTACACAGATTTATGTTCAATCAGAATGGGCTCACGCTATATCAACGGGGCTTCTGTTGCCACCTGAAACGCAACAAGAGGCTTACAAGGTCTTTTATAATTATTACCACAAGGCACCACCATCACCTCAATTTGCAGAAATTTACCCTGCATTACTTCTTTTGTTTGATGGTTTACAAGCAGCAGGACCTGATTTAAACCCCTATACCTTTGAGCAAGGATTTTTTAGATTACCAGACTCTTTACCTGGCGGCAATTATGGTCTTTGGGTTTTTAGCAAAAACCGCTTCACCACTCCTGGCGACTTTGATGTGCTTGAATGGAATACATTGGCCATTAGCCCGCAAGACAATAAACCAGGAACTTACATTGCCTGCTATAATGACAGAAGATTTCCATTAAGTGTATCTGGCGCAAAGGAACTCCCTTACCACCAGCAACCAGACTGTCCTTCTACTCCAGTACCAAAGACATAAAAAGGATTAGGTTCAAATGAAAAAAATTCAGGATTTAACAGCTAAGCATTCAATCAAGTGGATATTAGCATTAGTAGCCACCATTTTATTTTTTCTAGTATTTTCAAAAGTTAGCTCACATGGTTTGCCGCCTGGAATAATCCTTTTAGGTGCAATAGACGGAACACTTTACGCCCTTGTTGCAATGGGACTTGTCCTTTTATATAGATCACACCGAATAATTAATTTTGCCCAAGCCCAAATAGGGGCAATGTGTGTAGCGCTAGCTGTTACCTTGGTAAGTGGATATCACTATAACTACTTTGTTGCTTTCTTTTTTGGAATAATAGCAGCTGCATTAACAGGTGCAATCGCCCACATTGTAATAGAGTGGAGATTTTCAAATTCGCCCAGAATGATCCTAACAGTGGCAACTCTAGGAATGGCTCAGCTACTTGGTGCGTTACAAATTGCTATTCCTTATTTAGTAAATTCGAACATTTTAATCGAGCAGTTTACAACACCATTTTCTTTTCACTTTCAAATAGATAACATCCGCTTTGGTGGCGATGCGATATTTGCAATTGTCTTAGCTTTAATTTGTCTTGCATTGCTATGGTTTTTCCTAGAGCGTACCACTACGGGAACTGCCATAAGGGGTGCGGCTGATTCACGAGAGCGAGCTCGTCTACTTGGTATCCCAGTTAAAAGGCTTTCACTATACACATGGATGATTGCCGCTGTCTTATCAGGAATTGGAGCCATGGCTTCCGCACCCACAGATATGGGCAATCAACCAACCTTAAGTGCAATTGCAGGTCCTGTAGTACTGTTGCCACCATTAGCAGCAGCGGTGATCGGACAGATGGAATCTTTGCCTATCACATTTTATGCTTCTGTTGTAATTGGAATTTTCCAACAAGGAGTCTTTTGGTCTAATCCCAGGTCCACCTCAGTAGATGTGGCTCTTTTTATTGCTATTTTAATTGCACTGCTTTTGTTGCCACCAAAAGCACAACGATCTGACATTTTAGGAATAGGGAGTTTTGTTAATGTTAGAAACTCGCGACCAATTCCTAAAGCACTAGCTAATCTAGGCGAGGTAAAACTTATAACAAGATTCTTTCCAGCTTTACTAGCGATAATCATAATATTACTGCCTTCCTTAGCTGGACAACAGGTAGCACTCCCATTTGCTTATGCTGCTATTTATGGTCTTATAATCGTGTCCTTAGTCGTTCTTTCGGGTTGGGGAGGGCAAATCAGTTTAGGTCAGAGTGGATTTGCAGGAGTTGGAGCAGCCACAGTGGGCCTACTGATAGTTCATTTGCATGCAGATCTCTTCGTCTCCCTTATCCTAGCTGGATTGATTGGAGCTTTATTTGCAGTAGCTATTGGAATACCAGCTTTGAGGATTCCAGGGTTATTTTTATCTGTTGCGACTTTGGCATTTGCTGTTCCAGTAGATACTTATCTTCTTAATGCTACAGTTTTCCCATCGTTAAATCCTTCCTTTATACCAACTCCATTGATATTTGGAAGGTTTAACACAGCTAGTATAGTTGTCACATACATAGTTGCCGCCATATTGTTAGCACTACTTATATTAGGCGTTAAGAATCTTAGAAACAGTAGAATAGGTAGAGCCCTAATTGCAGTCAGAGACAACCAAGCCACCTCTCAATCCCAAGGGATTTCCCCGACAAAGATTAAACTTAGCGCTTTTGCACTCTCAGGGGCCCTTGCTGGTATTGCAGGTGGACTTCTGTTACTTTTACAGCAGGGATCAAGTTTTTCAGGTTTTGATCCAGAGCTTTCTTTTTCAATTTTTATAGCAGCAGTTATTGGCGGTTTAGGTTCTTTAACTGGAGCCATACTTGGGGCTCTTTATTTAGGCCTTGTGGATTACTACGTATCAGGAACTATAGGTATTGTCTTACAAGGCATCTTAATTTTAGTAGTCCTGATGTTTTTACCAGAAGGGTTAGGTGGTATAGCTGCATCAATTAAAACTTTTCTTCTTACCAAGATTGCAAAGCGCCATGGAATTGACTTAACTAAAATCACTGCTCAAGACACAGCCCAACTTGTTAGTTATAGTCCCCAACCTCAATCAATTGACTATGAGACAATTATGTCAGCTCAAAACATAGATGTTTACTATGGACAAGTACAAATACTTTACAATCTTACCCTGGGTGTAAAACCAGGCGAAGTATTAGCCTTGCTTGGGACTAACGGAGCTGGAAAATCAACACTTTTACGAGCCTTTGTCGGACTTCTTGAACCTAAGAGTGGTTATATCAAAATAGGCGGCATCGATTCAAAACATCTTAGCGTTGAAAACAGAGTACGTGAAGGGCTTGTGTTGATGCCAGGAGGCAAAGGAGTATTTCCCTCCTTGACGGTTAAAGAAAATCTTGAACTTGCCACCTGGTGCCACAAAGGCGAGAAAGAATACATAGAGCACTCAAAAAAGGTAATTTTTGAGCTGTTCCCAATACTTCAACAAAGGCTAAACACAGAAGCACGCATGTTATCAGGAGGCGAACAACAAATGTTGGCCATTTCCATGGCAATTCTCTCGCGTCCCCGCCTTTTAATGATCGATGAACTTTCCTTAGGATTAGCACCAGTTGTAGTAGCACAACTTTTAAAAGTCGTAGACATGATGAAAAAACAAGGTCTTACCCTTGTCATAGTAGAGCAATCTTTAAATGTCGCTTCAGCTATTGCCGACAGAGCAGTGTTTTTAGAGCGCGGAGAGATTAAATTTGATGGATCAATTGGTGAACTTACCACTAGATCGGATTTAGTGCGGTCAGTATTCTTACGCGGATTTGATCCATCATCTTTAAACATTAAGACGAAGAAAACCACTACCAACAGTCATAGCTCTTCGAAAGAAATATTTTCAGCACTCTCAGTATCAAAACGCTACGGAGGAGTTGTTGCAATTAATGAAGTATCTTTATCAATTAAAGAAGGTGGTATTTATGGCATTATAGGATCCAATGGCGCCGGTAAAACAACGTTTCTTGATTTGTGCTCCGGATTTATCAAACCTGATTCAGGACATATTTACTTTAACGGAAAAGAAATTACTAACCTAAGTCCTCATAAGCGCTCTTATCTAGGTATTGCTAGGATCTTTCAACATGCAGGGCTATTTCCTTCTCTAACAGTTTTTGAAACTATAGCCACGGCATATGAAAAATTTGCGTTCCCAAAGGAACCAATTGCTAACATGTTCAAATTTCCCGAGGCGAGAAAAAGTGAAAAATTAATAGCCGCCAAAGCAAATGAGCTAATCAAGCTATTAAATTTAAAAACCTGGCAAGACATGTTTATCTCAGAGCTTTCAACTGGAACCCGCAGAGTAGTGGAACTAGCTTGTGTCTTAGCCCAAGAGCCGAAACTAATTCTTATGGATGAACCATCCTCAGGGCTTGCACAAAAGGAATGTGAGTCCTTGGGCTCATTGCTTTGTGAAATTCGCGACCTATCAGGTGCATCCTTGCTTATTATTGAACATGACGTTCCATTAATAGCATCAATAGCTGATGAGCTAACCTGCCTACATCTCGGTGAAAATATAGCAAGCGGTCCTCCAGGTGAAGTTATTAACAATCCTTTAGTGATAAGTTCTTTCCTGGGAGTAGATCAACAGGCCATCTCTCGATCCTCAGGCGTTATTAAAACAAGCTTGACTCTCCAGAATTAATCCTTATGCGTTGGATCCATTTTTCAATGTCTTCAAACTCAGATTCTGTTGGAAACCCGCTCGGCAAGTAAATCAATGCCTTAAGGGCAGAAGGACCCTCTTTCTCGGCGATTTCTTTTATGAAGTTTCGACCTTTATTCCTAATTTCATCATCAAGATTTATATCAAATAACTCAATTAATGCTCTGCGCCCTGTTGAAAGTTCAACTTCTCGTTTAACCAAGTGTTCAATAACGTCAATTGATCCGCCGATAAATCTTTGCTTTAGAACCGATAAGAAATAATCGCGAAACCCATATGAAACGCTAAGTAGCCTCTTTATCTCAGCTGATGCTATTAACTGTCCTGATGATTTCTGTAGCCCCAACTGGTCAATTGAAAGCGGCTCATTCATTAAAGTATCTAAGGACTGACCACCGAGATTTTGAAAATCAAAGGTTAAGTCTTTAAATTCTGCAATATATTCTTTCACTAAAACAGATAAATAATCTTGACGAACAGAACTACCTAAGATCACAGATAAGAGTAGCTCAGAGGACACTACGCTAAAGAGCACCTCTCTAATATCTGTATTAAACTCATCTGCTAATCTACTAACATTAGGTAGTACAATACCTAAATTGTTTGGTTTAACTAGTGGAAGTGGCACATCAAAATATCCCAAATTCTCTTGACAAAGTTCTGCAATAATAGCCCCCAACTCAGCTGAAATTACCATTGGTTGAGCTACTTGTGTTAATTGCTTTATTGCCTCCTGTATAGTTTCTGAATCTGCTTCTTTAAATTCGTTAAACTTGATTTGTTTTAATGTCTCATTTAACTCCATAAAAATAGGCTCTAAATTATTTAAAGTGTTATATGCAAAGTCACGTCTGCCCAAAAGTTTAAGATAAGTCCCTGGATCTTTTTCAAAGGAAAAATCCCACTCACTTTGAAGATATCTCGTTATTACTTTTAATATTTCATCAACTTCTGCTTTTATAGAAAAATCATTATTTTCTAAATCTTTATATTTTTCGATAGCAATTTTTAAAAATTGCAAAGCAAGACTTTTGGTGTCAAACAAAGCAGAAGAGGACGCCAATTTAGACAGATCTTTTATAAAATACTCAAAAAAATTTCCAAAACCAGGAACTTCAGCCATTTTACTTAAATTCTAGTGCGAATATATCAAGACCCAGTTTTCTCTAAGTGCCGCCATTGCCCAATTGAACCGGAATTTTAATGTAGGATCCATTTCTATAAATCACCACCTCAGTTTCATTACCGGGTGATAGTCTGTAAAGTGTACTTTGTAAATCATTCATATTTTCAATCGGAACGCCATCTAGTGAAGTAATTACATCGCCCGAACGAATTCCTGCTAGCTCTGCAGGTGAATTAGGATATACTTTCTGCACATAAACACCGTGGTCTATCCCCTGAACAACCGGTAAAGAAATCTCAACAGATTTCAAATTGCCCACATCAAGATCTGAATCCATTTCAATGTTTTGTCCTTGAATACCCAACCAAGCATGGACTTGCACTCGGTTTAAAATAGAATTAATAGCATAAGGCAATAAAATACTTGACTCATAAATGTCGCTATTTTGATAGCTGTCTTGGAGAACTTTAATACCTAGAATATGGCCAACTGAATCTACCAAAACTGCAGAATCACCACAAGGTGAATTTAGTTCATCGGTTGTATCGACTGACAAAATTTTGCTCTCACTATTTAAAACAGCTCGAAGATCAGCTTCATTGATTCTTGTTAAATAAATCTTAATTTGGGAGCTAGGCGCTACTAAGCATAATCCAATAGCTAGCTCTCCTGCTTGATTTTCTTGAGCAGTAGCAAAGCTTGCTACATCTGGAAATACTTTTTTAACACGAATCAAAGCAATATCAGTTTCTAAATCAAATCCAATTAAATCACCTTTCCAAATGTGCCCAAAAAGATCGTGAATATTTATTTCTGAGGCATTTTTGGTCAGGTAATAAGAAGTTGCTATAAGCCCATCTTTACGCACCACGATACCCGTGCCATCATACCATTTGTTACCAGATTTAATATCTACCCCTACCAAGGCTGGTTCTAAATGCTTTACATAAGAAATTAAATCCGGACTTATCATAACCGCAGTTGCTGAAGTTACTGGAGCTGACACATTTTGGTGACTTGAATAAGCACTAAGCCCAAAACCAACAAAAATTGCAGAACCAACAGAGAAAATAACAACTAGTGTAATTAACTTTGAATGATTCTGGGCCCTTTTTTGAGACGGATGGATCCAATGGCATGTCTTACCTGCATCAAAATCCGAGAATTCCTCACTACTCACAGCTATATATAACATTACCTTGCTCTTTAACTTCAGTGGGATCGCCACAAAAAGACTGCTGAGTTAAATTAGAATTTAATGAAAGCAGACCTGGCAATTGACTTAGGAAGCGCCAATTTAAAAATTTACTCAAAAGATCAGGGCTTAATTTTCAACGAACCTACAACTGTAGCTGTAAATCTGACAACATCTAAAATAATAGGGCTAGGCGAGAAGGCCAAAGAGTTAATAGGTAACGTACCGGGATATGTTGCCTTAAGACGCCCTATTTCTGGTGGGGTGATCTCAGACTTTGCACTCACCAGAGAAATGCTTAATATAATCTTAAAACGCTTTAAAAAATTTAAAAAACCAAGAGTCTTGATCTGCTTACCAAATAAAGCTACCCCACTTGAACAAAAAGTATTTGGAGACGTTTTTATACAAGCAGGCGCAAAATCTGTTGAATTTATACCACAAGCAATTGCAGCTGCTATTGAATTCAACTTGCCAATTGATGAAGCTTTTGGATGTTTAATTGTTGATTTAGGGGCTTCCTTAACTCAGGCAACTGTAATTTCAATGAAAAAAATTAGCGTGGCATACACATCAAAAACAGGCGGCAATGATTTAGACCAACTCATTGCTGATTATCTTAAAAAAAGCTACAACTTAGCTTTACCTGATAAAACTATAGAGCAGCTTAAAATCATGCTAGGTGCGGCTAATAAAAGCACACAAGATCTTAGTGCTGAACTATTAGGTCACGACATAACAACTGGATTAGAACGAAACATAACAATAACTCAAAAAGAACTCGCTGTTGCCATTAACCCATTTTTTAGCGAAGTAATAAAAGTTATAAAAAACACATTGGCCAACTGTCCAGTAGAGTTAGCAGGAGACCTGATCTCTAAAGGAGGTTATCTAACTGGAGGTGGGGCGCGTTTAAGAAATTTACCAGAGCTGCTTAAAGGCAATTTAAATTTGGACTTCCATGTTCCTAAAGATCCTCTTATTGCAACTGTCAAAGGAGCTGGTAAACTTCTTGACTGATAGCTTTTTTAAATTAATCATTAGCTAAATATATTGCTATTTAGAAAAGATAGCAATTTAAATCATTTAGTGCATTATATAAGTTGTTCTGTTTAATCATTTTTTAAAATTAGTCAGAGCTATTAAGGTTTTATTTTAAGTTTGACCCCATTGGTTAACAGCTAGCTTTTTTATTTAATTATAACCCCGAGAGATACTCAATTTTACCGAGAGGATCACAGCGAACTTTTTAAGGGTCACTGTAATAAGGGCTTGCTGTTTGAAGCAACTATTTAAATTAGCGTCTTTGTATTTAAAAACAATTACAGGATTAGAACAATAAGTTAGATATTTTAAACATAATTTTTGTAACTTAATTAGTATTTTTTACTTATCAAGATCAAGTAAGATTAAAAAGTGCTCTTTAAAGAACTACACAAGGACCTAAAGCAACAACAGTAATTAATTTTTATTAAGCAACTTATAAGACAAAGTAGACAACAAAAGACCATAGCCCACAAATAGGTTGTCATGAACTAACAAAGCGTTATATTTCATCCAAAGGTCTATCTACCTGACTAGAATTAACCTATAAATAGCTTTAATATAGCTTGTTGTTAATTATAGATCGAGTTAAATTTGGAATTTAAATTATGCAAGCAACAATAGAACATCTTTCAGCTAAGGCCAGCAAAAAAAATTTTTTTCTTTTGCCGCTGCTTGCTTTGCTATTTATAGTTGTTCTCTTGGTGGTGTTTTCTGAATTTTATAGTGTACCTTATTACGCACTTTCACCTGGAGGAACTTTTTTCATAGGACCCCAAGTTAAGACGACTGAGACATTTAAAACTAACGGAGAAATCGAAGGTGTTTACGTAACACAGACAAAATTAAATTTACTACAATACGAAATAGATAAGCATCTATCTAATGTGTCAATATATAAAAGCTCCGAAATAGCAACCTCACCTACAGGCAAAATTCTTAGCTCCTCAGCGCTATTTCAGGAAAACAAGTGGTTTCAGCTTAGCTCTGAAGAGCTAGCAATTGCTGCAGCCTTAAAAGAGGCCGGATATCAAGTACCTGAGCAAACTAGCGGAGCTTTAATAGGCTGGGTTGATCCAACAGCTCCTGCTTCAAAAGTATTAGAGCAAGGAGACATCATTAAATCTCTAAATGGCTTACCTACCCCTACTACAAAGGAATTTTTAAAATTAGATTCTTTATATGTTAAACTTAGAGTCCCGCTTCACTTGCTCATTCAAACCCCGTATGGCACAACTAAAACTGTTGAAATAACACCGGTGGGTATTAACGAGGGTAACACTCTAGTGCCATATATCGGTATTGGATTAATGCCCAGATTTAAATTTCCTTTTACTATATCGATCTCAGATTTAGTAGATGGGCAACAATTAGGCGGCCCATCAGCCGGTTTAGCCTATGCACTTTATTTAACTGATGCATTAAAAGGCGGTAATTTAACTCATGGAAATTTAGTTGCCGCAACCGGCACAATAGACTCAAATGGCAATGTGGGACCAATTGGGGGATTGAAGCAAAAAACCATATCAGTTAAAGCCTCCGGGGCAAAAATATTTTTTGTTCCTGCTCTGCAGTCAAGCTCCGAACTGGCAACAGCAAGAAAAATTGCGGGTAAGAGCCTTAAGATTGTCCCAGTTAAGACACTTGACCAAGCTGTTGAGTATTTAAAAAGCCATTACTAAAATTTCACATTTGCACAAAGAGCAAATACAACTAATATTAAATTAAAAACACATGACCGAGGATTTCCGATTAACAGCTTCAGATATTGCATCTAAGTCGTTTCCAATTACAAGGAAAGGATTTGATCAAAGTGCTGTCAAGCGCTATTTAGAAGAAATTGCAACCGAATTTATTAAACTTAACGACATATTAGCTAACCTGCGCAGTGAGTTAGAGTCGCTAAAATCAAAGGAAGCTAATCAAGATATTCCTGAAGATAAACTTTATGCTTTACTTGGTCAACGTGCGGCCAAAATCTTAGAGCAAGCAAAACACAGTGCAGATGAAACAATTCAAGAAGCAGAAAAACAAGCAGCTAAAATCATCCAAGACGCAGAGGGCCTTTTAGCAAAACGAGCAAAAGAAGCTGATGAATTTGCTCAAAAGATTTTAGAAAATGCTAAGAGCGAAGCTGAAAACATTAAACTTGAAACCAAGAACAAACAGGAAGAAATTTTGTCTGCTGCTAAAACACAAGGTGCTCAAATAATCTCTCAAGCACAAGAAGCTCGCAACACAATACTAAATGACTTAGCTGACAGAAGAAAAGTATTAAGAACACAAGTAGAGCAACTCATTGCTGGAAAAAATGTTTTACTAAAGACAATAGATCATGCCAAAGAACTTATTGAAAAATTACAAGATGAAATAAACAGATCAACTAGTAGCGCAAGAGTTGCTGCAGAATCTGTATCTACAAAAATAGCTTTAGAAAATGAGCCCTCTTTGGATCAGCTTATAGAGCTGGCAACCGAGATTCAATCGAGTAATCCTCAGTTAACCAGTCAACGCGACACTAATGAAGAATCATCAAATCAAGACACACAGCAATACGAGGGAATAAAAATCTTAGGCGCCATAAAAGCCGAAAAGCTTCAAGCTCAGCAAGGCAATAAAACTAATGAAACGCAGGAACTACATATCATAGATGAGATTTTTAGCAAGCTTAAAGTTAGCTCAAATCCAACACAAACTGAAGAACAAGTAACTCTTTCTGATAAGCAAGAGAGCAAGCCAAAAACTTCACAAAAAAAAGAAGACAAAGTTTTAGATTCACCAGACCCTCAAGAAATTTCAACTGCTGAAACTCAAATAAACCAATCTGATGAAATTCAAGGCTTATGTGAAAAACTTGCTCCGATAACAGCATTTTTAGCTAGAAAATTAAAAAGAGTATTATCAGATCAACAAAATGAGTTACTTAATAGGTTGAGATTATCTAAAGATGGTTCTTTATTTGCAGGCTTGATAGAACCCAATGAACAATTTAACGATTTTGTTTCTATTGCTTCAGAGGCTTTTGCTCAGCTAGTTTTAATCCAAAAAGAGTTTGAGAAACTACAAGAAGTAGATTTTTCCCAACTTAATCAGGAGCTTGCTAAAAATTTAGTTGAAAGCATAAGATCTAAAATCTTTAAAGATGACGTTATAATAACTGAGTTAATAAAGCCGTCCTTACAAGAATTGGTAAGTGCCACCTATCGAGAGCTTCGATCAGCTAAAGTTGACGAGTTAAGCGGGGACATCATCTTTAAAGCTTATAACCTGTTAGTGTTACACTCCTGCAAGGATGACGAATTAATTATTTGGCAACCAACAAAACAGCCCTGTAGTGATTGTGAAGACAACTCACTTAGCGAACCAATTAAGCCATTCAGTTTATTCCCTACCGGGGTTAATCAACCACCTTTTCATTCTGGCTGCAGATGCATTTTGATTAAAAGGAATTAAACTAGTTCCAAGTGAGTACTTCAGCTGAAACCGTAGCGTTTCTTCCTAGGCCTAAATTTATTAAAAGGATCATCTTCTTAGCCATCTTTGTTATTTTTGTAATAGTTGCCCTTTCAATAATTTCAGGACTTTTAACTAATTACTGGTGGTTTGAATCTGTAAACTTGGCTGACATTTACGAAATTCAGTTAAGTACAAAAATTATCCTTTTTTTACTGTTTGGCGGTTTTTGTGCCTTATTTACTTATTTAAACCTTCTGGTGTCGTTCAATACATCAATAACTTTGAGAGTGCCCGAATCTCATGAAGAGCTAGTTATTAGATATCGCGCATTTGTTTTGGCACACAAACAATCAACCTTCATAATTACCTCATTAGCATTCGGATTCCTGGCAGGATCAGCAGCAATAGGACAATGGCAACAATGGCTTCTTTTTACCCACTCACAACCTTTTTACCGCTCTGACGGTGAGTTTAACTTAGATGCTTCTTTTTTTGTGTTTAAACTCCCGTTTCTCCAATGGTTATCAGGGTGGTTATTTACAACAATTGCAATTTTAATAGTGCTAACTTTGTTGTCTTATTATCTTGCAGGTGCCATTAACTTTCAAAGAACCCCGCGTTTTTCTGCAGGATTAAAGGCTCACATTTCATTTCTATTGGGACTACTAGCTTTAGTTAAAGGGTTTTCATATTTTTACGTTTCAAGACCCTTGTTAGATTTATCTACAACAGGAGTTGTTGAGGGGGCATCTTATACAAACGTTCATATTCAAATTCCAGCTATAGAACTGCTTTCGGTAATATCTTTATTTGCAGCCCTTATCTTGTTTCTCAACATTTACCAGCGAGGGTGGTCCTATGCGTTAATAGCATTAATATTTTGGGCCGTTATTTCCTTGGTAGCTGGAGTGATTTATCCGGCATTCATTCAGCGCTTTAAGGTTCAGCCTGCCCAATCAACCCTTGAGCTTCCTTATATAAAACGCAATATTTTAGCTACAAGGTTTGCCTACGGACTTAATTCAATTAAAAATGTGCCATTTAATGGCAATGCTAACGTCTCACTAACAGACATTTTTCAAGGTGCTACTTCACTTGCTGATGTTAAGCTGTGGGATCCTGAATATACACAACCCACTTATCAAAAATTCCAAGCTACTCGTAATTTTTACAATATTACAGGGCTTTCTTATGATCGTTACATTATTAACAACAAGGAGGTTCCTGTTATTATTGGCGTTCGTGAAATTAATTATTCCCAACTTCCTTCTCAAAGCTGGGTAAATCAACATCTTCAATACACTCATGGATATGGGGTAATAATTTCATATGCTAATCAGACTGACTATAACGGAAACCCCGTTTTTAGCGTAGGGGATATACCAATTGATTCTCAGCCAGGATGGCCTACAATCACCCAACCAGATATATATTATGGGCTTAATCAAACTGGATACGTAATAGTAGATACAAACCAACCAGAGTTTGATTACTTAAGTCCAAATGGCATACCTGTTGAAAGTCACTATAAAGGTCCTGGAGGTGTCGACATAGGATCTTTTTTCTCAAAATTGCTATTTGCAATAAGGTTTTCAGATATCAATATTCTAACTTCTTCTTTAATCAATCCACATTCAAAAATACTGTTTTACCGTGACATTCAACAAAGGATATCTGAGGTAGCTCCTTTTTTAATGCTTGATTCAAGTCCTTACCCAGTTGTAGCAAATGGGAAGGTTTATTGGATTCAAGATGCTTATACTGTGTCAGATTATTATCCTTATTCTCAGGCTGTAAATTTAGCAAATACTTCCGTAAATCCAAATACTGGTTTACCTGATCAGTTTAACTACATAAGAAATAGCGTAAAAATTGTAATAAATGCCTACACAGGTCAGATACACTTTTATGCTTTTGATCCATCAGACCCTATCTTAAAAGCATGGGAATCCGTATACCCTCATCTTTTTTCGCCAATGAGCTCAATGAACAAGCAATTAATTGCACACTTACGCTATCCAGAGGATCTCTTTGCAGTTCAAAGCGCGATGTATGGTCGTTATCATATAACTGTTGCCTCGAGCTTTTACAACGCGTCTAATGCGTGGACAGTATCCCAAGCTCCACCAGCAGCTCCACAAAACAGTTCTGCTGGCGGCCAAACTTACAGTCCGATTAACCCAAACGGATTATTTTCTGCGCAATACGAACAAATAAAGTTGCCAGGTAACCAGCACACACATTTTTATTTAGTAGAGCCATATGTACCAGTAGCTCAAAACAATTCTCAGGAACGCCAGCAAATACTTTCAGGACTACTAGTAGCCAGCTGTGATAGCCCGAATTACGGAGAGCTAATTAACTATGTAATCCCAAACGGGAACTCGGTGAACGGACCTGCTATGGTTTCAGCATTAATTGATGCGGAAAGCCAAATATCTACAGAGATAACACTACTTTCTCAACAGGGCTCAACCGTTACTTTGGGAAGTGTCGTAATGGTTCCAATAGGCCAGACTCTACTTTACTTCAGACCTCTTTACGTCGCCTCTGCAACTAATCCGATTCCAACAATTAAGTATGTAATTGCCGTTTATCAAAATAACGTGGTAATGGAGCCAACCTTAACACAAGCAATTTCATCAGTATTTAATATCCCGATTGAAATTTCACCTTCAGGAAGCTCTCCTTCGACAATTACAGCTCAAATCACCCAGGAAATTAAATCGCTTTTGTCTCAAGCACAAAGTTACTACAATCAAGCACAAACCGATTTAAAAAACGGTAACTTAGGGGCTTATCAAAGCGATATTGCAAATATGGAATCTGTTATAAACCAAGCACGCCAATTATTAAGCCAGATACCCCCTAATAAAAGCACTTCTGCTAATCAACCCTCGCCGGCAAACTCTGCTTAACACTATAAAAATTAAAAAATATAGCTATAACCAGATAGTAACTTGCTTTAAGTCCCTATTTAATTTGCCTAATGCTGAGCAAAGCCTTAATTTTTATAAATAATTATAAACCTTAACTGAACAACTAACTCAGGCATTGATAGAATTTGTCAGTTATGAACGACTACCCAAAAGTTCAAGTTTTAACGGCAAACGACCAAGCGGGTAAACTCTTAGTTAATTCATTACATTTAGTCCAGGAGCTTGGGATATCCGATCTGGTCATAACAGGCGCTATAGGCCTTATGATCCAGCTTGGTGAACAGCATAGAAAAACCTTTGATCTAGATCTCATTACCGAAAATTTCGATATTTTAGTTGCAAACTTAATCAATTTAGGTGCTAAGGAGATTAGAGAGACTCCTGCAAGATATTTAATACCAAATAAAATCACAATTGACGTATTAACCGTAGAACAAGACTCGCTAAATAACGGGATTAACTTATTTGCCAATTTAGCAAAATCATTTGCTTACAAAGATGCTCAAAATTTTGACGTTGATTTACCCGAGCTTTGTTCACATAGTCATGTTGTTAAAGTATCTTCCCCTGCATCACTAGTTGCGCTCAAAGCCTATGAGATGAGCGAGAGGCGTGGGGCTAACGCTGATGAGGCTGGCGCTGATGCTTATGATATCACCTTGCTTATAAGTGACCCCGCAAGACGCCAATTAATAGCAAACAAGATTGCTAATTTTTCACCACTTCTTCAAGATTACGTAATTAAAGCAATTCAAGATTGCTTTATTAGAGCTTCGGTATTAACTGCTGCTGCAATGAGGCTTACTCAACGTGTAAAATATGAAGTTGAAGCATCTCAAGTGGCAGTTATGGGAGATTCCTTTTTGGTTGAACTTCAACAAGTGCAAGCTTAAGAAATTTAGAGCCCCATTTAGAGCTAAAAACTTTTAATAAAATGTCCTAGCCTTAGGTTATACTAATAAAAGTCTGTTTACTTTACTCGTTCAAACTAGAACCTCAGCTATAAAGCTTTAAAAAATTTAAGTTCAAAAAGAGGTGATAATGAAAAACTTTCAGCAATTACTAGACCAACTGTCTCAAACAATCGATAATTTAGCCAGCGATGAAGCTTGGATTAAGTATTTAAAAATGCAGCAATTATTTTACAATTATAGCTTTCACAATACCTTATTAATACTAAATCAATGTCCTGAAGCCACTAGGGTTGCTGGTTATCACACCTGGAAAAACCTTGGTAGAAAAATTAAACAAGGCGAAAAACCCATTTGGATAAAAGCCCCAATGAAGTTTAAAGACAAATACGACAATGAAAGGGTATTGTTCCGATTTGTTCCAGTATTTGACATATCTCAAACTGAAGGCAAAGAGCTTTTTGAAATTGTTAAGAAATTAGACCAACCATCAGATCAGTTGGTTTTAAATATTTTAAAAAAGATAGCGAACAAGTCAGGCTTTCAGGTTATATTTATGCCTCTTGCTGACTTCCTTAACGGAGATTGTTCCCATCAAAATAAAATAATTAGGATTAATTCACTAAATTCAACTTCTCAACAAATAAAAACATTGCTACATGAAATCACCCATGCATTAGCTCACTTTAATTATACCAATCGCAGGGTAGCTGAAATTGAAGCTGAATCTGTAGCTTATATTATTTGCTCACACCTAGGAATTGATAGTACCTGTTATTCATCGGGGTATTTATTAACTTGGGGAACAAAGCCAGATATCACCAAAGATCTAATAAAAGCGTCCTGTAAACAAATACAAAAAATTAGTTCATTTCTTATTGGCGAAATACAATCACATTATCAAAATCATCCTAAAGATAAAGTGGCTTAATTGGGCTCATAATCAAAGAAGGATCCTTCTTCCACCCATCATTAACATCCACATATAGCTCTATCTCGTTGCCGTCTGGATCCTTTAAATAAATACTATGCGTAACATAGTGATCCGACATCCCCACTATTTCAACATTGTTATCCAGAAGGATCTTAAGGGCATCTTTTAGCTCTTGATCCGAATTTCCGATTTTAAGCCCAAAATGATACAACCCTGTCCTTAATCCTCTGGGCGGCTCTTTGGCATTAGGTCCAACTTCAATTAGCAAAAGCTCGTGATGTGTACGTCCACTGGAAAAAACTGCAAAATTGCTATCAGTATCTTGATCTGGGAAAACCTGCTTAAAATTTAAAATTTCTCTGTAAAATTCGGCCGATTTCTTTATATCTTTAACATATAACACCAAATGCCCAAGCTCTTTAATTTCCATTAATAATGAAAACATCTTAACCGTTAAAATAATTCCCAGAAAACTGATGCTAGTTTTGATTCATGTGCAAACAAAAATGGAATTTAAAACTGTTATATCACAACATAATTTAAGCGCTAAATAAAACCAAAGTAATATTTAAATAGACCCTTTAAATAACGATGAAGCAGGTATTACTCGTTGAACCTATTAGACCCAAAAGTAAATCAATTCCTGAAAGCTCAGCTAAGGAATCTAGAGCTACTGTCCTGCCTTGGTTACTCCTGCCGTCAGTACGAATTTTAGCTGGAGTCGCCTTAACTTATATTGGAGTTCATTTTGTTAAACAAGGTCCATTTGGACCGGTAAAAACACTATCTCAAGGGCTTATGATGTGGGATGCCGTTTGGTATCGTTGGGTGGCAATGTATGGATATTACATTGGCCATACAAGAGTCTTATTTCCTGGTTATCCACTTGTAGTTCATACGCTGGCGTATCTAGTTAGAAATTACACACTAAGCGCGCTACTAGTAAGCTGGGTGTCTTTAATTTTTGCCTCATTTGGAATAGCCCAGCTGTCTAAAACACTAGGTGCTTCGCAAAAACAGCAAATAATTGCTGTTACAAGTTACCTTTGGTTTCCTGTTTCAGCTTTCTTAGTAGCTGGATATGCTGAATCGTTTTTCATGGCATTTTTAAGCTGGTCTCTTTATTTTATTATTTCAAAACGTTGGGTTTTAGCTAGCATAACTTCGTTCTGGGTTGTTGCCACAAGGCCTGAAGCCGTTGTTCTTTTACTGGTTTTTGGGATTTACATGCTAGCAAACAAACAAGGTCTAATTAAAACAGGCCTTGCTACCTTTACTGCTTGTTTATCTTTAATCGGTTACATGATTTTCTTAAAAATTGCGTACAACAAACCTCTTGACTTTCTACATGAAACCACCTACTGGGATATTAAGGAAACATTTCCCTTTTATGCTGAAATTATATCAATCTATAGAATGGCAACACATACCCTTACATGGCCTGGTCATGGATCTTTTTTTAATGCATATAGCCTTTATATTACAGATGATTTAGGAGCTTTTGTTGCACTTGGTGCCTCGATTTATTGCCTTTATCGGGCAACCAAGGATAAAAGATGGCTCGTGCCGGGTCTCTACGGAATACTATCAGCGTCAATAGCGTATTCTTTTTCTCCTTACGGCGGTGTCTCCCCTGATGCTGCCGCTCGCATTGCTATGTCTGTGCCTGCTATTTACTTGATGATCTCACAAATCAAACCAAAAATTGTTGCTAGTGTCATCATTGTTTTATTTGTAGTTTCAGCCTGCCTGTGGGAAATTGCTTTCGCCTCTGGAAGATGGCTCACCTAATAAAGAAAAATACTTCAAAAAAACAATTAACACCTCAAAAATTTGACTAAAAGCTTAATTAAGATACTTTATTAGCTGTCTTTTAGTCGGGCTGGCCGGACTTGAACCGGCGACCTCTGCGACCCGAACGCAGCGCGCTAGCCAACCTGCGCCACAGCCCGCCAGTGTTCATTTTAGCTAGTGTTCATTTTAATTTTTGAGCTACAATTTTAGCGACCCTTCTTTTATCCATTTCAACGACCTTCAAAGACCAACCATCAATATTTACATAATCGCCTTCTTTAGGAATGTCACCAAGTGTATCTAAAACATAACCGCCAATTGTCACATACTCTCCATCAGGAATATTAATCTCAAGCTGTCTTGAAACCTCATCAACACTTGCCGAACCATCAATTAACCATCGGGTTTCATCTACCCTCATTATGCTAGGAGGCTCCGGCGCGTCAAACTCATCCGGTAACTCTCCTACAATATGGCCTAATATGTCTTTAATAGTGAGCACACCAGAAACCGAACCATGTTCATCAATAACGATGGCAAAATCTCTTCTTTGCTGACGCATCTCTAAAAGCACATCTAAAATTGGTCTTGATTCGGGCACTAAGTAAGGAGTTCGCAAAAATCGCGAGAACTGTAGCGGAGTTAAATTTCCATTAGATAGTCCATTTTTATCGCGTTCATTGTGCGTCTCTGAATTTTCTTTAATGCCATGCCACCAACGTTCATCGCGTAACAGATCCTTTAAAAATAAAACCCCAACTAACTTATCTAGATCCTCGTGATACACTGGAAATCTAGAATGACCTGAACGCTTTATGGCTTGAAGGACTGCATCCACAGTTACTGGAATTTCCAAAGCTACCACTTCCACCCGAGGTGTCATAACTTCTTTAACTAATGAGGCTTGGGCTAAATCAAGAGACTGCTCAATTTGTTTTTTAAGCTCATCTGCTTTGCTCCCATTATCATGACCTTGCTCAAGGGATTTTTTATGCTTTGTAAACATATGAACTATTTAACAGTTGGTATGTAGTAGCTTTCATCATAGTAAGTACTACCTTTAAGTAAAGCATCTACAGCTTTGCGAACCTTTATAACTGAAAAAGGTTTTACTAAAATGCCATCGGCGCCAGCTTGCTTAGCAAGCCAACTATCTGCAATTCGGTCTAGCAAAATTAAAACCGGTATTAAGGGAAGTCTGTTGCTTAGCTCCTCTAGCTTTACATCCCAGCACACGGCAAAGCCCCCCATCGAACCAATTTGACAATCTACAATTATAAGATCAGGGGGATTTTCTAAGGCGGTTGAAACTACAAGACGACCACTTAGTAGCTCAGTTATTTTTAGGTCAACTGAATCAATGGCTGACTTAATTTGAGCAATAATCTCGGGAACATCACTTACAATAAAAATATGTTGATCCATGTTTTTAGCTTACTTTAACTGAGTAGATATTTTCACAGCCAAACTGGCAAGAGTTTTTATGCTATGAACATCTTCTGAAAGCATTGGCACCCTAATAAGCTTCTGAGCAGGTAACTCTTGAAGTAGCTGGTTAATATTTTGCTCTTCGCGCTTTCTTAAAGCCTCAAATTTTGCGATCAAATCGGAAAGAATTTCCTTTGCTAATTTCTCATCAACAACTTCAGAATTTTCCGGTAAAATCGCCTCTGTAAAACTTAATTGACTTTCATTAAAATCTGCTAACACCTTGTTAACAATTACCTTAGAGATCTCAATACCTAAAAACCCAAGTGCTTGTCTGAAATATTGAGCTTCTAAAATGGTTTCTTTCTTCGGGGCACAAACTAAATAAAACTGGCAATTTTGCGACCTGAAGAAACGTTCCATCTCTCGAGCACGATGTCTAAATCCTTCCTCCATGCCCTCAAATGCCCTAAAAAAATCAATTGCATCTCCTATTAAATCTGCACCAATTGCTTTTGAAACGCTTTTTATTAAACTTTGTGTAGCAAAATTAACAGCCTTAAAATACGACCGCGATGGCAATAGCAAAAGGCGAATTACGCGATTTTCTAAAAATCTTGCTAAGCGAGTAGGGCTTTCTAAGAATTCAAGGGCATTACGGGCTGGTGGTGTATCTACTACTACCACATCAAATCTTTTATCTGAAGCTAATTCGTAAAGCTTTTCAGAAGCCATGTATTCTTGAGTGCCACCCAAAGAACCTGTTAAGGACTTATATATTCGATTGTTTAAAATCATCCTGGCTTGTTCTTGATTCTTTGCATAACGCATAATTAAAGAATCAAAAGTTGCTTGAGAATCCAACATCATTGAATAAAAGTCGCCTTTTAAATTTAACTCAAGCTTTTGAGGCTCAGTACTTAGGGAATCCAGCCCTAAAGCCTGTGCTAATCGCTTAGCTGGATCAATCGTAATAACACACACGTTGTACCCGTCATTTGCAAACATATAGCCAATCGCTGCTGAAATAGTTGTCTTACCAACTCCTCCAGATCCGCTACAAATTATTACACGATTAAAAGCATTTTGGTCTGCTTTAATTGATCTAAAGCTATTAAAAGAATCACTCATTTCTTTTTAGTAATAACAATATCCTGATTTAAAACATTTAACTGCATGCTTGATAGTTCTTTAGCCATTTCATCAGCTAAAATCCTTATCTCAGTCGTAGACAATTCACTTACAAACAACTCCGGTAAACGCAAATAACTAAGTGGCAACATGTTTATAAACTTTTGAAGATATTTTTCTTGAAGTAAAAATCTCTCACGATAATAAAGCCCTGCATTAAACAGCTCAGGATACTTGGCACGATCTATTGACAATATTGCATTTTCAAGCTTGTCAATTTCTGGATATAAGGCATTTATCACGACAGGTCCTAAACGTATTCCAACTTTGTCTTCTAATTGATAAGCTGCTTCAATCGTTTCGTTAATAGGAGTTTCCTCAGCAATAGTTACTAGAATAACCTGACAGCGTTTTGGATCAGTAAGCAGATCTAAAACATCTTTTGCCTGATCACGCACAGGTCCAGAACGTGCTGATTCTAAAAGACCTTTTGGTGAAGTTAAAAAAGTTATTGCATGCCCAGTTGCAGGTGCATCCACTATTATTACTTCATTTGTTAAAACTCTTTCTAGCTGTTTTATTTTACCTAACAATAAAATATCTTTAATACCTGGAATTGCCGTTGACACAATTTCAACAAGGCCAGCTGAAATTAATCTTTTAGAAATTCTGCGCAAAGAATGAGTCTCAAGGTACTCAATTAATGCTTCATCTGGTGTGATTAATCGCAACGACAAATAATTATCAACAATAGTTGGTTCAAAACCAATCGGCTCGTTAACCCCGTAATAACTAGGCAACGCCTTGGTGTCATCTAACTCAATAACGGTGGTTTTAATTTGATTTTGTGAACACATTAGAGCCATTGCAGCCACTACAGTGGTTTTACCTACTCCACCCTTGCCAGCAACAATAAAAACGTGCGATGTTTTAAAAAATTCAACTGGTTCCATCTGTTTTAAGACTAGTGCCTTTCAGACTAATATTAACAACCAAATTCCACTCTTGTAATTACGCTTAGTAACAAATTCCTTGACGCACAAATTGAAACTTACACAAAGAGTGAACTGCTAAAAAACCCTTGTCAACCTTCCGATACTTAATTACTGTGAAAGGTATAACAATAACGAAGACCTTAAATACCAATAGGAGGGCCCATGAGTAGCATTAGACAAAACCATCTCAGTTGGCAAACAAAAGCGGCCTGTAGAGGTCCTCAATCAGTTTATTTTTATCCACCCATGCAGGGCGAAAGGCGCGAGCAAAAAGCTTTAAGAGAAAGCGCAGCAAAGGCAATCTGTCAAAATTGTTCTGTAAAACAGCAATGCCTTGATTATGCTTTAACCAATCACGAAATACACGGAATATGGGGAGGATTAACCGAAGCGGAAAGACGCCAGCTAATGGTAAATGACTCTGATAATGTGATTGACTTTAATCGGTAACTTCTTTATAGCCAGTATCATACCAACCAGTAATTGTTAATAAAAAAAGCAGAAATTCAATTACGTGAATGCTTGTACACCATAAACAAACTGCTTTTATAACCAAAAGCTCTTGCGAAATCAAATAAATAACAAAACCCATACCCCCAACACTCATTAGCACTCTAAAATAAGCAACATAGCTTGACCGTGCTTTCCAAACGGCGGGGTAATTTATAATAACTTCTACTACGAAGTAAGCAAGACCCAACAATGCAACAGGAATACCTAATACGTAGGACTCTGGAGAAGTAGTAACTTTTTCACAATTAAAAGTTGCATTCTGTGGACAGGCTAAAGAAGTCCCTGATACAAAATGTGCATAAGTTAAATACGAAGCAATGCCTAAGCCAACTACTGAAAAAATAAAACATACGAGTGAACGCCATGAATATTTTTCTAAAAGACTTAACTCTTTTTCTTTATTTTTCTGAGTCTTAGTGCTTTGTGTTTTAACCATAAAGACTACTGTTAACCAAGTTTAGATGTCGCTGCTTTAACTGCTGGCGAGTTACACACAGAAGCTGGTCCATTTTTAAGAACTGAACAAATAGCGGCATCAATATAGTTAGCACCTGTAATTATGGCTTGTCCCACTTGAGATGTTGGGTTATTTATATCACGTGCAATAGTATTCTGGTTAAGACCTGACAATAAAGTAGGTTCATACTGCGCTCCAGTTGTGAATCTATTAGCAATATCAACAAAAGGATAGCCTAATTGACCATTAGAATACTTTGTCCATAAAGCTTGTTCCTGGCTAGTTACAGGTTGTAATAAATTATGATTTTCATCTTCGTTCTCTTTTGTAACAAAAGTTATATATTTACTGCTGTAGCTAGCATTTAAGAACGTAAAAGTAGGAATTGATGCTGGCGTGTCTGAACTTGAGGAATACCAAGTCTTAAGTCCACTAAAGGTTCCAAATCGTGAAAGCGCAGTTATAAGTATCCATCTTTCAGCAGCACAATATGGACAAAACTCTGCCCCAATATATAAAACCTCGGGCTTACCATCACTGGTTAACAAAGGTCCACTTATTTTCTGGGGCGGTTGGGTCGAATTTGAGCTCACCTGAACTTGATTATAAACACTTGCTGGTATTTGAGTCAGTTCAGATAATAACTTACCAGCAACAGGAACTGAAGAGTTTTGAACAGTTTTAGTTGATGAGTTTCCACCTGTAGTAATTGATATTAATACAATTGCTAAGATTACAATCAAAACCACAACAACTGAAATAAATGCAATTAATTGAGGTCTCTCAGATCTAGGTGCTTGACCCTGGATTTTAGTTCCTTTTTTCGATTGGCTAACTGGCCTTTTGGTTTTTTGCTTTTGACGCTCAATTGCTTTTATAGTTCTTGGATTAACTTTACTTGCCACGCAAAAGATTCTAAACCAAATTTAGAAAAATTCCACACCACTTCAAAAGTTTGCTAATTTAAATGATTTCAATACTAAAATTTGATTCAATGGTAACTCCAGCCAAACCAGCTTCCACAGTTATAATTGTGCGTGACAATAATAAGACAATCCAGGTCTGCATGCTAAAACGCTCTGCTGGAAGCGAATTTTTAGCAGGAGCATATGTCTTTCCGGGAGGTAAAGTCGACACCCAAGATCACGATAAGCTTTTATATGAAAAATCTACCATATCTGATTTAGAAGCGACTCAAATCCTAAATACTAGTTCAGATGGGCTTGCTTATTTCTTGGCTGCCATCAGAGAATCCTTCGAGGAAGCAGGAATCTTGTTTGCTAAGTCAAATTCTTTGGATCTGTCTAGTTCAAGCTTAATTGAAGATCTAAAAAATGATCGAACCAAACTAATTAATGGTGAACTTAAGTTCGTTGAGCTTGTTAAAAAATACGATCTCATCTTGTTAACTGATTATTTGTATTATTTTGCTCACTGGATTACGCCAATTGCGGTGCCAAAGCGCTATGATACAAGATTTTTTGTCGCTAGAGTCCCTGCTAACCAAATAGTTGTACATGATAACAAGGAAACAACTGATAGCATTTGGATAACACCCACAGATGCCCTTGAGCAAGTATCAGAAGGTAAGATTCAGCTAATCTTTCCAACAATTAAAAATTTAGAAGCTCTTAGCCAGTTTTCATCATCTGAAGAGCTAATTGAACACTGTAAAACTTTAACTAATATTCCAACTGTGATGCCCGAGATCCAACTAACTGATCAAGGACTAATACCAGTTATCAAAACAATCAGCTGAAATGGCATTATTAACTGATACATTACCGGTAGGACCTCCGGAAACCCCTGAAAAAATTAATGACCTAACAACCAGAATTCTAGCTAATAACCCTAACTTCATGACTGGTCCAGGCACTAACACATATATTATTAAATCGCCAAACCATATCGTAATAATTGATCCAGGGCCCGACTTACCTGAACATGAAGAAGCTGTTTTAAAGTCATTAGGTTCAACGAAGGATAAAACAGTATTAATGTTGCTTACTCACACCCACATTGATCATTGTCCTTTAGCTTATAAGCTTTCAAAACAATTTAACTGGACAATAGGTCTTTATGAACCGGATCCTAATTTTGCAAATGAAGTTACTATTGCAGATAATCAAGAGCTTAAATTTACAAGCTTTTCAATAAAGGTAATTCACACACCTGGCCACACTGCTGATCATTTGTGTTACTTATTACGCCCCTTAAATATACTTTTTTCTGGAGATCATATTATAGGTCAATCAACTACCGTAATATTACCGCCTGAAGGTAGTATGTCTGCTTATTTAAAAAGCCTTGAAAGGATTAAGGAATTAATTAATAGAAATTCACTGTCTGCAATTATGCCAGGCCATGGTGGTTCTCCTGTTAAACCAAAAGAATTTATAGATCAAATAATTAAATTTAGACTAAAGCGAGAAGACAAGGTGTTAACCGCTTTACAAGCACTAGAGTCTGCAACAATTGAGCAATTATTACCTCTTGCCTATGATGACACTGATAAGTCTCTTTATCCGGTAGCAAAATATTCACTCTGGGCTCATCTGTTAAAATTAGCTCAAGACGGCGTTGTAAAATCTTCAACTATGCAATTAGATTCGCTGTGGCACTATATAAAAAGTTAGGTTAATGCTTCAAATTTCTGAATCAAACGAGCTGAACAAGACGACATTTGCAAAGGTGGGGCAATGTCAGTAGTAACTTTATCAACTAACTGCATAAAGACCTTACTTATTAAATGATTGCCCTGAATAATTGGAGAACCATTATCTGCATATTTTGAGTTATTACTCTCTAATGGCAATTGAGCAAGCAAAGGCACTCCTAATGATTGAGAAAGTCGATTGCCTCCTCCAGCACCAAATAATTCGGATTTTTGCCCATGATCACAAATGAAGTAACTCATATTTTCAATAACACCTGCAACCCGTAGATAACTTTTTGATGCCATTTCAGCAACTCTTGATGCTACCATTTGAGCTGAAACAGATGGCGTTGTAACAATGAGAATATCGCTGTGAGGTAGTAATCTTGGCAAACTTAGCTGAATGTCAGAAGTACCAGGAGGCATGTCAATAATTAAGTAATCTAGTTGGCCCCAGTTAACATCAACAATGAACTGTTCAAAAGCTTTTGCCAACATTAGCCCTCTCCACATAATTGCTTTATCTTCATTAGTTAAAAATCCCATTGATAAAACCTTTAAGCTCTGACCATTAATTAATTTTTCTACTGGAAGCATTTTTTTATTTTGAACCTGAATTTCATCATTAACACCTAAAAGTCTTGGTATTGAAAAACCGCCTATATCGGCATCTAAAATACCAACTCTAAAGCCTTTTATTAAAAGTCCTACAGCCAAATTAACAGAAACAGTTGACTTTCCAACACCACCTTTTCCAGATGCAATTGCTAGTATTCTGGTGTCTTTTAAATAACCTTTAGATTTTGAATCAATAGAGATTTTTCTTCGAACTTTATCCATTAATACAGCTTTCTCTTCAGCAGATAACACCGTAAATTCCACGTGAAAGCTTTTAATACCCTCTATGCCACTAAGCCTACTGTTTACATCATTGCGAATTTGAGTCCTTAATGGACACCCTGAGATGGTAAGCCCAATTACTATATTGGCGGTGTTATCTTTAATTTGAACATCTTTGACCATTCCGAGCTCAACAATATTCATACCTAGCTCTGGGTCAATTACTGAAGATAGCCTTTTATGTATCTCTTGTATTAAATGTTCATCAGAAGACACACTTATAGTTTAGGACTACTTTAGGCTTTGGTAGGCACTCCAGTCGGGTAAATGAGTGGAAATAAAATAGCTTACCGTCGAACGTGGCCAGTTATTTGTCACCTTACCAGACTCATTTTTATACCAAGAAGGACATCCTGCCACCCAAACTGTTTTTTGCATTAACCGTTGAATTCTTTCATTGTATCGCTGATATCTTTCCTCTTTAGGTTCAAGAGCCTTAGCCCCAAGTTTTATTGCTCTGTTTAAAATGGAAATAATGTAGCTAATCTGACATTCGATCATAAAAATAATTGAGTTGTGAGCCAAATTAGTATTGGGTCCATAAATCATAAAAAAGTTAGGAAATCCAGGCATTGTTATTCCTAAATAAGCCTCAGCTCCTTCATTCCAAACTTTATTTATGTTTAAGCCTTTTTGACCAATAACTTCCATAGGCGTTAAGAACTCAGTCGCTTTAAAACCTGTGGCGAAGATTATTACATCACAATCAATTTTTCTTAAGTCTTTACAAACAATTCCTGATGGTTCAATATGATCTATTTGAGACGTGACTAGTTCAACGTTTTCTTTTTGAATAGTGTCATAATAATCATTCGTTAATAGTATTCTTTTACAGCCTAACGGATAATCTGGTGTTAACTTCTCACGCAACTTTACGTCTTTAACCTTTTTATTTAAGTAACTTCGCGCTAGTTTTTCTGCTTGCTTAGACAATGGTGAACCATTTAAAAAAGCTCCAAATTTAACCTCATGCCACCAATAAAGATATGTTCTGTATAAGCGCTCCCAACCAGGGATATGCTGGAAAGCCCATTTTTCTTTACTGGAAAATTCACGATCTACCTTTGGAACTATCCAATTAGGCGTACGCTGAAACACATAAAGTTTCTTAGCTACCTTAGCAACTTTAGGTATAAGTTGCACTGCCGAGGCAGCATTGCCTATTACACAAACTGTCTTGCCAGCAATTTCTACATCATGATTCCATCTTGCCGAATGAAACCACTGGCCTTTGAAATTATCTAATCCTTCAAAGTCAGGAACATTAGGCTTATTTAATTGACCCAAAGCACTAATTACAACATCAGCAAAATACTTATTTTTCGCAGTATCTGTCAATTGCCACCGAAAAGTATCCTCATCGAATTCAACTAAATCTATTTCGCAATTAGTTTTTACGTATTGATCGACTTTAAATCCTCTGGCCGTTTCTACTAGGTAATCAAGTATTTCAGACTGAGGTGAGTAAGTACGAGACCAATTAGGATTTCTTGCAAAAGAAAACGAATACAAATGGGACATAACATCACAAGCTGCACCTGGGTAAGTATTATCTCGCCATGTTCCCCCAATTGAACCAGCTTTTTCATAAATCACAATATTATGAAAACCAGCCTTTTTAAGTTTTATTGCAGCCCCTATACCTCCAAAGCCCGAGCCAATGATTGCAATTGAGATATCTTTATTCATATCTTTATATTACTACAGTTGCTCATCTAGTTGACTCCTAAATCAATAACTATTAGATCTCTAGGCTCTAGGTTCTAACATTGGGATGATCATACTATGAGCAGGCGTATTTTTAGGGTTTTTAACCGGAGAGTTATGCTTTAACAGCAGCGAGGCACCCAGCCCTACAAAAATACTTAAAATCACAAGCAAAGCAATCCCAACAATGCCTTTCCAGGCATTTTTGGGATTTAAAAAGCTTTTCTTTGTTAAGTCTGAATTTTCTTTTACTTTCACAACTTACAAGATAGCACTAAATGTGGCATAAAAAAGGGGCCCTTTAAGGGCCCCTACCTCTCACGGCGCAAAAGAGAGACTTAGGTCTTTAAGTCTGTTAAAGAGGCACTTTGAGCCGTTGAGCTAAAGGCCGACGGTACAGGGTATGATCCTAAAACAAAGTTCAGTATGGCAACATGTTGCATCTCTACAGGCTCAATAGTGGCAGCTAGTTCAACACCTTTTTGACTTTGAACAACACCTACTGCCTCCTGATAAGTAGCAGCTGCAATCGTTTCAACTTCTAAAGCAAGCTTTGCCAAAGAAGTTACGTCGGTAACTTTAGCAAATTGTGATTTAACAATTGGAGTTAATTTAGGCTCAGTCTCATTTACTTGCGGTTTTCCTGCAGCGCTTAAAACAGAATTCCAAGCCTGGGCGTGTTGCATGTGTTGGGCTTTAGCCGTCTGAGCAAAAGTGACAACTGCACTTGGGACATTACCTAACTTCCCTGCTTGGGCTGCAGCAATGCCGGCGTTATAAGCAAAGACGCCCAAATTTTCAAGTGATGCAGCCAGGGCTACTACAGCTAAATCACCTGTTAAATTTGCTGGATAATTTGTCTTTGTCATGGTATTGCTCTGAGTGGAAGAACTTGATGAGCATGCAGCCAATAAAGCTGAGACTGACAAAAGCCCAGCTGATCCTATAAGTAAACTTCTTCTACTAAATGACTTTTCAAAAAAACCGCCTGATTTGTTGTCTTTAAGCTCTTCAGAAAACTCTTCAGTGGCCTTTTTAAAATTCTTGTATGAAACATCATTGTGAAGTTCATATAAGTCCTTGTTAAACTTTTTTAGCTCGCTTTCAAATATTTCCATTCTCTACCTCCTTATTAAGAAACCGCACCTTCGCTTACGGGCCTTGCTAGATTAGTTTGATAAAAAGCGTTCGGAAAGCCAACTGATCCAGCTGCTGAAGGCAACTGGGATATATCCGGTGGCAACGCTATAAGATTGACCAAATTATTGCTTAACAACGCCTCCACAGCATTCAACACTGCTACATGTTGAGCCTCTACTCCCATTATGCTTGCCATGAGTTTTTTTGAGTTAACGTCTGATAGTACAGAAACATACTGCACGTAAGATTCAGCTGCAGTATTTTCCAAAGTTATAGCCAACTTCACTACATCTAAAGGCCCCTGCAAGGTTGGTAACGCCCCCATTACAACTTTTAACAAGACTGGATCTGGATTGTTTTGTGTTGGCTGTCCCATGTTAGACAATGCAGAATTAAATGCTTGCAAGTGCTGTTGATGTTGTTTTTTTGTTGTTGTAACAAACGTCGCCACAACTGAATTTGCTTGAGAACCTCCGATAAAAGGCAAATTGAGTGCTTGTGCGTAGGTATTAACAGCAAGCACTTCAATTGATGCCGCGGTCTGTAAAATCATAACGTCTTCTGCTGCGCCAAAGGCTTCAGTTGCGCTTAACAAAGCTACTCCTGCAGCTGCCCCAGCAATCAAAGCCCCTTCTTTTAGGTAATTACCAGTTTGATTTAAGTTAAGGGAACTTTGTAAAGTTTTACCTTTTGTTTTTGAATCAGCTAAATCTTTTATATTTGCAATAGCCTCCTTGGTTTGTCTTAAAGAGTCGCTATTTATATCCTCTGACTGTTCAATTAATTCCTTGAATTCTTTTGATTCAGCTAAATTAGCTTTACGTTTGAACACTTAACCTCCTTTGTTACATTAATCGTTTTAATTAACTTGATATTTCTTTATACGAACCAACAATCAAAAGTGGATGTATAATTTCTTAAATTTTTGCAATTCCAACGGGTTTTTGTGTAGATATAACTACACCACCACTATGCTCAACTGTCAAAGCAACCGCGTTGAACTTAGATGGGTCACCAATTTTTAATCCAACGACCTTAAAATTAGGGCCCAACACTGCTAAAGATATGGCCTCAGAATTTGAAACACCCCATAGTTGATAAGTTTGAGTTATCTTAACCGGGTTTAATCCCAAATTAAACAAGAAAGCCTGACCACTTTTTGTCAAAACCAGCTGTGCAACCGGTTTGGAATTGTTGCCCACTAAAGTAAATTTTTCAGACGTGGGACTAGTTAAAGCTCTTTGCGCAGCAAGATTTAATTGTTGACTTATCGCTAAATTGGAAAGCTGACTAATTTGTGATTCTAAATTGGCTACCTTAAAACCGAGAAAACCAATAACAAACATTACTACCGCAGCCATAGTAGCAGCTATGGCGCGAACCCCAAAAACTTTATTTTTTTTAAAAACAAAGGGTGTTTTGCGGGCTGACTTCTTAGTAATCTGACTCTTAATATTTTCCCAAAGCAATGGGGGCAAATCATCAAATATGTCACTAAGGCGCGAAAGCAATGCCTCAGTATCCTTAACTCGTTGTTGGCATGACTGACAATTGACCAAATGAGCAGACAACTCTTTATATTCCTCTGGGTCGATTGCATGAAGAGCTGCAAGCTCTGAGAGCTCTTCATAATATTGATGAGCATTGTCTTTAGTCGAGCTCATAATTCTCACCTTTATCTTTAATCAAACTCTGGTTTTCCTGAGTAGATCCAAGGGCTGCGCGTAGCTTTGAAAGGGCTGAACGTATTCTACTTTTAAATGTTCCCTCTGGATCTCCCACAATTTTTGCTGCCTCTCTATAAGAAAAACCATCAAAATATGTTAGCTCTATAGCCCGCTTCTCTTCGTTGCTAAGCCCATTTAAAACGCTACGCACCCATTGAGCATTAATAGCTTTGGTAGCTTCAAGTTCTACATCGATTCCAAGCTGGTTATCTCTCTTAAAGAACTTTAAGTGTCTAGCTTGCCTAGCGCTTTCAGAGCGTATTATATCAACCGCCTTCGAATGAGCTTTAATGGTGAGATAAGTTTTCAAACTCCCTCTAGCTAAATCACACTTTTCAGGATGATTCCATAAATCTATGAAAACTTCCTGTGTAACATCTTGAGCCAAATCAGGGGATTTTAATACTTGCAGGGCCAAGCCGTAAACATTTGAACCATATCGCGAATAAATAACCTCAAGAGCTTTTGTGTCATAACGACCAATTTTTACTAAAAGCTCAAAATCACTAGCGTTACTGGTCGTCATATATCAATTATACGCACCTGAGCTCAAATCCGGATTAACATATAGCTACTAAGCTCGCAGTTTCCTTTGAATTATTTATTAATAAACAAATTAAAATTTTGATCTATGCAAAGGACAAATTATTGCTTTTATTCTTTAATAAATTTTTTATATTTTGCGCTGTGTTTATCAACCATTTAACACTTTCTAAGCAAAAAACTTCTTAAAACTTAATAATCCATTGGTGCTTTTAGATTCGTAATCGTAATATGAAGCAAGAAAACTTAATAGAAAGATCCCAGAAGCTAGTCTATGAGGATTTAAATTTTGATTACTTTAAAGAAAATCCGCTAAGTGAAGATGTTTTGCGGGCCTTGCGTTATTTTCTTGACATTGAAAACCACACGAGTTGCTATTTAAGAGACATATTAGCAACACCTTTTCATCGGGATCCTGAGATAACTGCTTTTTTATCAGTATGGGGATATGAAGAATACTTTCATTCAGTTGCAATTGGAGAAATCTTAAGGGTACATGGTCAAGACCCCTTTACAAGAATTAAAAATCTAAGACAAAACCTAAGCATGTTTGAATCCTTAAGACCAGCCCTGTTTTGTCTTACATCTAAAATCGTTAATTTCTTTCCGGCGCTTCATATGAGCTGGGGCGCAATTAATGAAGTTTCAACTCAAGTTGGATATGAAAGACTTAGTAAAAAGGCAAATAACGCTATATTAACCGAGTTGTTCGCAAGAATAATGCGCCAAGAAGGTCGCCACTTAGCATTTTACAAAGCTAAAGCTACAGAATTACTTGAAAATTCTCCAAAACTTCAGATAAAAGTTCGAAAAACTTTAAAGCACTTTTGGAAACCAGTTGGGTTATCCGTTGAAGGAAAAAAAGAAGCTATGTTCTTAGCTCAGTTTTTATTCAGTGATGAACAAGGAATTAATGCAGCAAAAAGAGTAGATAATTTAATTGCTTCAATTCCCGGACTTGAAAATATTAATTTATTTCAAAACTCGCTTCGCCGGCTACTTACTTTAAAGGCGGCTTAAAAATTATCCTTTGAGGTTTTTAAGAGCTGGCGCCACATAGTTAGCTAAAACTTTTAATAGGTAATCGTTTTTAGGCGGACGCATTAACATCAAAAAATCCCTTACGCCTAATTGATATAAAGGTAGTAGCTTGTCCAATAATTGATCTACAGTTCCTATAAAAGCACTTGCTTTTAATACTTGGGGATCCACTTTTAATTCTGAGGCACGTTGAACTAATAATTCATTGACTTCTTTTTCGGTTTCACCAACTATTGCTTGAAAAACCACAGCTTTTCTAATTTGCTCAAAATCTCGGCCAAACTCAGCTAAATAAGACTTTAAAATATCACATTTACGTTTATATTCAGATAAGTCCATCAATAAAGCGTTCCAGCCATCAGCATGTTTTGCAACCAACCTAAGGGTATATTTCTCACCTAAACCACCTATCCACATTGGCAATTCACCAAGTGGCTTAGGCTGCATCCTTGCCCTATTTAAAGTATAAAAACGCCCAGAAAAAGAAAACTCCTCCTGCTTAAACAAGCCTTTAATTACAGTTAAAGCCTCATCGAGCATTTGAGCTCTAGTTTTAAAGTTTGGAAATTTAATTCCATATTGTTGATGCTCAAGCTCATACCAAGCTGCACCCATTCCTAGCTCCAAGCGACCATTTGATATATGATCAATCGTTGCAGCCATATTAGCAACAACGCAAGGATGGCGATAGGTAACACCTGTAACTATGATCCCAATGGCAATTTTTTCAGTGATCGCTGCCATAGCTGACAATAAGGTATAACCCTCAAAACAATTTCCAGTTGGATCAGCTTGAATTGGCATAAAATGATCAAAAACTGAAGCCCAATCAAGCCCGTAAGCTTGAGCACTAAGCCATAAATCTTTATAGGTTAAATAATCCGAATTCTGCTGACCGCAATGAATTCCAACTCGTACCTTATTCACTTAAGTAGCTCTGATGTCATTTTAGTTAACTGCTACTAACAATAGAATTACTAAACAATATGTAACCCTGAAATTGCACGCGCTATTATTAAGCGCTGAATTTCAGAAGTTCCTTCAAATATTGTGTAGATTTTCGAGTCTCTGTGCCATCTTTCTACAGGATGCTCTCTTATGTAACCATAGCCTCCCATAATTTGAATTGCTTGTTCAGTAACCCAAACAGCGGTCTCTCCAGCATAAAGCTTAGACATTGAACCTTCACCACTTTCAAAAGCCTTCCCATTTGCACCCATCCAACCAGCACGCCATACAAGTAAACGGGAGGCATCAATTCTGGTTTTCATGTCAGCTAACTTAAAAGCTATTCCTTGATGTTCTATTATTTTTTTACCAAACGTACTACGTTCTTTTGCATATTCAAGAGCGTATTCATAAGCTGCTCTTGCAATTCCAACTGCCTGAGCACCTACTGAGGGACGGGATGCTTCAAAGGTACGCATTGCTGCTTGACTTTGGGACTTTTTACCTTCACGAGCTCTTGCTAATCTCTCCTCTAGCTTTTCTTTACCACCAAGCAAGCATCTTCCAGGGACTCTACAGTCCTCTAGCACAACTTCAGCCGTGTGAGAGGCTCTGATTCCCATTTTCTTAAACTTCTGACCTTGCCTAATGCCTTTTGTGCCAGGTGGCACAATAAAGCTAGCTTGGCCTCTAGTTCCTAAAGCTGGATCAACACTAGCTACCACAACGTGTAAATCAGCGATTCCCCCATTAGTTATCCAGGTCTTTGTCCCGTTTATTATCCACTCATCTTTAGCTTCATCATAAACTGCAGTAGTTCTCATTGCAGAAACATCACTTCCTGCATCAGGTTCTGAAACGGCAAATGCAGCTAGGTTAATTTTTTCTGGAGTGCCGAAACATTGAGGTCCCCACTCCATCAACTGTTCAGCAGTACCATTTGCAGCAATTCCTGCAAGACCTAAAACAGATCCTAATAAAGCAAGGGTAATACCAGCATCTCCCCAGGCAAGCTCTTCATTGACGATAGGCAACATTAAGCCTGCTTTGTCAAAAAAGCAATTAGCAATAAAATCAAATGAATAAATTCCAACTTTAGCTGCCTCTTGAATAATTGGCCACGGTGTTTCTTCACGCTCATCCCATTCGTGAGCCGCTGGACGAATGACACGTTCAGCAAACTCATGTGTCCATTTCTGGATCTGTATGTGATCCTCTGAAAGCTCCATTGAAAATTCGCCCATTATATACTCCTTTTTTCTAACTGATTGGTAAGTTACTCTCAGTAATATATCAGCACTGCTGCAACGCTGAAGTCAAGTAAAACTAGTCAAGCTTTTTGTAGAGCCTAGGACCCTCTAAAGTATCCTCAACGCTATAGCCTTTAGTAGCAATTTCTTGCCTGATCTGATCAGCTTCTAACCAGTTTTTTTCTTTACGTGCTAATTCTCTCTTTTTTAATAGCTCTAAAATCTCATCTGGCACTTCAATTTTTTCTACAAGATCAAGCCCTAAAAAGCTACATAGCCTACAAACAACTTCAGTTAACTCTTGAGATCTTTGAACATCGCCCTGGTCGTATAAATTATGTGCTTGGGTAACCAAATTAAATATATGAGCTAAAGCAGCTGGAGTATTTAGATCATCATCCATAAATTCACAAAATTGCAAAACACTTGTTTTAACCTCTGGAGAGAGATTGCTAAGGAGTTCTTCAACGTTGTTGTACTGCTTTAAATTGTTAATCTGTAGTCTCCTTACCAGCATTAAAAGCCTTTCAAGCGCATTTTGAGCATCTTTAATTGCTTGTTTACTTAGCTCAACAGGGGATCGGTAATTTGCCTTAAGACAAGCAATTCTAAAGGCTCTAGGATCATGACTGTTAAAAACTTCTTCTAAATTAGTAAAGTTACCTAATGACTTAGACATCTTTTCACCTTCAATCATTGCCAAGCCATTATGTACCCAATGTTTAGCAAATTGCTTTCCCCACAAACTAGCTTGTGCAATTTCATTTTCATGATGAGGAAAAATAAGATCTTGAGCCCCTCCGTGAATATCAAAACCATCACCTAAGGAGTCAAGTGACATCACAACACATTCAGTGTGCCAACCGGGACGACCTTTTCCCCACGGTGAGTTCCAATAGGGTTCTCCGGGTTTTGAAAACTTCCATAATGCAAAATCAAATGGCGTTTTTTTCTCGGGGTTTAACTCAACACGTGCACCAGCTTTGAGTAATTCAAGTGGTTGCTTGCTAAGGATTCCATAATTTTCAACGCGTGATACATCTAAATACAAACCATCACTAATTTCATAAGCATGCCCTTTAGAATAAAGGTAATCAATAAAAGCTAGCATGGCTTCAACGTAATCTGTAGCGTGAGGTACCATATCAGGAACAGTTACATTGAGCTTTTTAATTGATTCCCACCAAGAGGCCTCATACCGTTTTGCAATTTCATCAACAGTTGTTTTTTCAACCTCTGCACGTTTAATTATCTTGTCGTCAATATCTGTAATATTTGAAACGTATTTAACTTGACAACCTTTAACTCTGAGCCACCTAACTAAAATATCAAAAGCAACTACAAAGCGTCCGTGACCTAAGTGCGGCAATCCATAAACTGTAGGACCACAAACATAAAGTGAAACTCTCTTGTTTAATCCAACAGACTTTAACCCTCCTGAAAGAGTGTCATAAAGCATTGTCTGAGAATTAAGGCTCATTAGTTGTATCTCCTTAAAATAGTAAATATTAAAGCGATGTTATAGCCTAGATTATTGCAATGGACTACAAAATTCCAGAAAAGCCTACATTAGATGGAATTGAACACAAGTGGCTTAACCAATGGAAGGAAAAAGATATTTACCGCTTTGAATTACCAGCAAATGCCAAGCGTGACCTTATTTATTCAATTGACACCCCTCCACCAACTGTTTCGGGTTCACTTCACTTAGGACATGTCTTTTCTTATACTCACACCGACTTAATAGCTCGATATAAAAGGATGCACGGATTTAAAGTCTTTTATCCTATGGGCTGGGATGATAATGGATTACCAACTGAAAGAAGAGTACAAAATTTCTTTGGGGTAATATGTGATCCTGATTTAGAATACGACCCTACTTTTAAAGCTCCTAAAAACAATAAAGAAAAAACACGGATTTCAAGACCTAACTTTGTGCAGTTATGCCAAGAGCTTACTAAAAAAGATGAACAAGCATTTGAAAATCTCTGGCGTCACCTTGGGCTTTCCGTTGATTGGTCAATCACATATGCAACAATTGACGATCTTTCGATAAAAACTTCTCAGGCATCTTTTTTGAATTTGGTTAAACAAGGACTTGCTTATCAAAGTGAAGCACCCACCTTGTGGGATACTGATTTTCAAAGTGCAGTTGCACAAGCTGAATTAGTTGATAAAGAAATTAAAGGTGCATACCATAGGCTTAAGTTTAAAACTGAAGACTTAAATACTGTTTTAATTGACACAACCCGGCCCGAATTATTACCAGCTTGTGTAGCAGTAGTTGCTCACCCTAAAGACAATCGTTACAAACATTTACTGGGCAAGTATTTAATAACACCCTTATTTGATGTAAAAGTTCCTGTCTTGCCGCATGAGCTTGCTGACCCAGAAAAAGGCACTGGAATTGCAATGGTGTGCACTTTTGGAGACTTAACGGATGTCCTTTGGTGGAAGGAATTAAGACTTAACTTAAGAGCAGTACTTCAAAAAGACGGAACTTTTAAAAAAGTTGAGTTTGAATCAGAAAATTTCCCGAGCTTAAACCCCCAAAATGCTAATAACTTTTACTCATTGTTAGAAGGCAAGAATGTTTTAAGTGCAAGAAATCAAATATTGTCTCTGCTTAAAGAACAGAACCTCTTAGAAGGAGAGCCTAGAGAAATAACTCACAGCGTTAAATTTTTTGAAAAAGGAGATAAGCCTCTAGAAATTATCCCTACAAGGCAGTGGTATATAAAAATAATGGATTTTAAAGACAAATGGCTAGATCTTGGCAACCAAATTAATTGGCATCCACCTTACATGAAAGCACGCTATGAGGCCTGGGTTAACGGACTAACTACTGATTGGAACATTTCCCGACAACGGTTCTTCGGGGTGCCTTTCCCGGTATGGTATAAAGTCGATAGCAGTGGATCAATTTTGTGGGATGAACCCATTTTTGCAAGCGAAGCAGATCTTCCAGTTGACCCTTCAGTAGATCACCCATCTGGATATGATCCTTCTTTAAGGGGTAAACCTAACGGATTTGTAGGTGAACCCGACGTCATGGATACATGGGCAACATCATCTCTTACTCCTCAAATTGCAGGGAAAAAAGTTCAAGACCCTGATTTATTTAAGGCTGTTTACCCAATGGATTTGCGCCCACAAGCTCATGACATCATAAGAACATGGCTTTTTGTTACTGTTGTAAGATCTTATTTTGACGAAAAGCAACTCCCTTGGAAAAATGCTGCTATTTCTGGATGGGTTCTGGATCCTGACAGAAAGAAAATGTCAAAATCAATTGGAAACGTCATAACACCAATGCCTTTAATTGAAGCTCATGGAGCCGATGCCGTACGCTATTGGGCGGCTCTTGGGCGCCCGGGTGTAGACACTGCAGTAGATGAAGGGCAGATGAAAATTGGGCGAAGATTAGCAATTAAATTGCTCAATGCCTCAAAGTTTGCACTGGGAAGAATTCAGCAAATACCAACATTTAGCTTGGAAAATCTAGAGCCATTAGACATATCGTTGCTTCTTAATTTAAATGACGTTATCTCAAAGGCAACTGATGCTTTTGAAGATTATAATTACACTAAAGCTCTTGAGGTTACTGAAGACTTTTTCTGGGATTTTTGTGATAACTACATTGAATTAGTTAAAGCACGCTCATATCAAGAGAAACACATTCCTGAAGTAATATCGGCAGGATCAAGCCTTTATTATGCATTGACGACTTTACTTAAACTATTTGCTCCATTTATGCCTTTTGTAACTGAAGAGATCTGGTCATGGTTTAACGACGACTCAATACACCTTACAAGATGGCCTGAACAGTTTGTTTTTAACCAAGGCGGCCAGGATCTGACTGTACTTTTTCCTAAAACAACCTGGGCACTTTCAGAGATAAGACAAGCTAAGACTAAGCATAAAAAATCAGTAAAGTTTCCAGTTAAAAAAGCTATAATTCATGCTTTTGCCCAAGATAACAACATGATTAAATTAGCCTTAAATGATTTAAAAAATGCCGCTTGCGCTGAGACTTTAGATTTTATCAACGATGAAGAATCCTTTGTGGAGGTCTTTTTTGACTGAGACAGAAAATAACTCTTTAAATGTAATTAAATGCATTGACATTCATAAATCATTTGGTAACTTAGCGGCCCTAAAAGGGATCAACTTAGAAGTTAAAAAAGGAACAATCCTTGGTCTTTTAGGTCCAAACGGAGCAGGTAAGACTACGCTGGTTCGAATTTTAACTACGATTTTAAAACCAGATCAAGGTAACGCTTTTATAATGGGTTACGACATTCAAAAACAAGCCCGCAAAGTGCGTACATTACTTGGGCTAGCTGGTCAATATGCAGCTGTTGATGAAAATCTTACAGGATATGAAAATTTAAAAATGATTGGTAAATTAAGTCATTTATCATCAAAAGCAGCCGCTAAAAAAGCCAACGAACTCCTTGAGCTCTTCGATTTAACTTATGCAAAGTCCAGAGTCGTTAAAACTTACTCAGGAGGAATGAGAAGAAGACTTGATTTAGCAGCTTCTTTAGTAAATAATCCATCTGTTTTATTTTTAGATGAGCCAACTACGGGCCTTGATCCGCAAAGCCGTTTAGACCTTTGGCAAATGATAAAGCGATTAGTAGAAGATGGCACCACACTTCTTTTAACTACTCAATATCTAGAAGAAGCTGACAAACTAGCTGATCAAATAGTAGTAATTGACAGAGGGCAAATCATAGCAAGCGGAACACCGTCAGAGCTTAAGACTTTAATAGGGGCTAGAGTTTTATCAATTTCATTTGAAACAATTACAGAGGCAAAACTAGCTTACGACATACTTCAGAAAACAACTATTAGGGATTTACATTTAAAAAACAATGAAATAGAAGCACCAATAGGACTAGCAGCTCAAGAACTTAGCTTTATATTATCAGCCTTACAAAATGCCCAACTTAGCCCAACTACTTTAAGCATTCATGAACCAAGTCTAGATGATGTTTTCTTAGAACTAACACGAAAGGACAAACCACGTGAATAAGTCAAAAGTTTTTAAAGCTTTATATTACATAGTTAAAGATACTGCAACGATGACCTGGAGAGGAATTTTACGATATATAAGGATCCCAGAAGCACTTTTTTTCTCTTCTGTTCAACCAGTTATGTTTGTGCTCTTATTCCGGTATGTCTTTGGTGGTGCCATTGGCTTAGGTTTACCAAAAAACATTCCTTACGTTGACTATTTAATGCCAGGAATATTTACTCAAACTGTTGCATTTGGAGCAATTGCAACCTCAATTGGATTAGCTGAAGATTTACAAACGGGTCTTATTGAGCGTTTTAAGACACTACCCATGTCACGTTTAGCTGTGCTAAGTGGAAGAACAGTTGCAGATTTAATTAGGACCTGTTTTGTCATTCTTTTAATGACAGGTGTTGGATATCTCGTTGGTTTTCGAATAGAAACCTCTGTGGGTAAATATATTCTTGGAATATTAATACTGCTTTTATTTTCGTATGCTCTTAATTGGGGAATGGCTTTAATTGGACTACTTGCTCCAAATTCTGAAACGGCTCAGGTTATGACCTTTCCGTTTTTATTTCCTCTTACTTTTGCATCATCGGCTTTCGTACCTGTTTGGACAATGCCTTCATGGCTGCAAGGTTTTGCCACTTATCAACCAGTTTCAGAAATTGCAGAACTAGCAAGAGGTCTTATGGCAACAAATGTTTTCTCAACAAAAATCCTAATTGAGGCCTTAGCCTGGTGTGTAGGTGCTTTAATAGTTTTCTTTTTGCTTTCAATTAAACTTTACGAAAAAAGAACATAACGGCACAAATTCTTTACGTTTACGTTAAAGTAATAAATATGGCAGTTACTTTAGAAAAGCCGAAAAAGTTTAAAATAATTGGAGCAGAACATCCTCATTATAAGTGGGTAGCACTATCAAACACCACGCTTGGCATGCTAATGGCTACAATTAACGGATCGAGTTTAATAATTGCTTTGCCCGCAATTTTTCACGGGATTGAACTTGACCCATTAGCACCTAGTAATTTTTCTTATTTGCTTTGGATTTTAATGGGGTACTTATTAGTGAGTGCAGTCCTAGTAGTGTCATTAGGAAAACTTGGAGACATATTTGGCCGCGTAAAAATGTACAACTTGGGGTTTTTAGTTTTCACACTTGCCTCCGTTTTGCTTTCACTTATATTTTCCCATGGCTCTACAGCTGCACTTGAGTTAATAATTATTAGAATCATTCAAGGCATTGGGGGAGCCCTGCTTATGGCAAACTCTGCTGCAATATTAACTGATGCCTTTCCAGCTAACCAAAGAGGTTTTGCACTTGGTATAAATATGATGGCAGCAGTGATAGGACAATTTATTGGATTACTACTAGGCGGTGCCTTAGCATCAATTGATTGGAGATGGGTATTTTTAATTAATGTTCCGATTGGTGCAGTTGGAACTGTCTGGGCTTATTTATTCTTGCAAGAAAAGGGTATTCGTATTAATTCAAAAATTGATTATTTAGGAAATATCACCTTTGCTGGAGCCTTAACCCTGGCTCTAATTGGAGTAACTTACGGTATTCAACCTTACGGGAAAAGTTTAACTGGCTGGGGCAACCCATTTGTAATATCTACAATTGCAGCTGGATTAGCTTTGCTAGTGATTTTTTTATTCATTGAATCTAAAACAAAAGACCCTATGTTTAGACTTGGATTATTTAAAAACAGGGTATTTGCATTAGGCAGCTTTGCAGGACTTGCAGCCTCTTTAGGTCAAGGGGGCTTGATGTTTTTATTGGTGATGTGGCTTCAAGGAATTTGGCTTCCTCTTCATGGCTATAACTTTTCTGATACGCCTTTATGGGGTGGAATATATCTGTTGCCACTTACCTTTGGCTTTCTTATAGCTGGACCAATAGCTGGATATCTTTCAGATAGATTTGGTCAAAGGGCTTTTGCGGCTTTAGGACTTATTATTGCAGCATTAAGCTTTTACTTATTAGATTTTATTGGTGCAGACTTTTCATATCTTTATTTTGCTTTAATTGTATTGTTAAACGGTCTCTCTTTTGGACTGTTTACAGCCCCAAATACCGCAGCCATAATGAACTCGGTTGCACCCCAAGAACGAGGAGTTGCCTCAGGAATAAGGGTAACGTTTCGAAACACAGGCACCCCATTGTCAATAGGGCTTTTCTTTTCTCTTATGGTTATTGGGCTTGCTGAGCATTCCAAGTCAATAATTTACAGATCATTACTTCACAACCGCGTACCAGCTAAAGCAGCACTTCATATTGCACAAGCTCCACCATTGGCATATTTATTTTCTGCATTTTTAGGATATAACCCAATGAAAACTCTTCTTGGGAAAAAAATACTAAGTTCTATCCCTAAGGCAAATGCAAATAAATTACTGTCAAACACATATTTTCCCCATCTGATTTCAGTTCCATTTCAAGATGGACTGGAGATTGTTTTAATTTTTGCAGCTGCGGTGTGTATCATCGGGGCAATACTTTCAATGTTACAAGGTAAGCCGAAATCTGCAGGGCAAGAACAAATAATAAAAGAAAGCTTAGATCACAAGGTTGAACCAGCTTTTGAAAATGCCTAAAGAAAACTTGCTCCCAATTGGTAAAGTTGCTGAAAAATTAAATACAACCACACGTACGGTTCGCTATTATGAAGAGTTGGGCTTAATCACCCCTTTTAAGAAAACTCCTAGTTCCCAACGTCTTTACACTGCTCAGGACGTTGAGAAAATTATACGAATTAAAGAGCTACACAATTTAATGGGGTTTAAATTATCTGAAATTAAAACGCTTTTAGAAATTGAGGACAGGCTTTCAAGATTAAAAGAAAACTATCGATTAACTTCTTCAACTGAAAAACAGCTTAATTTAATTAAAGAAGCCTTAGATCTTTATAACCAATTAATTGCTCAGGTTGACTCAAGAATCACACAGATTCAACAATTTAAATCCGAACTTCAAAAGAAAAAACAATTGCTTTTAAAAAAGCTCAAAAGTTTTGAAACTCTAGCTAAAATTTAGAGATTTAAACTAAGTTAACTCGCTAGACTATAAATACAATGCCAAAGATTGCCATAACTGGATCTACCGGACTTTTAGGTAACGCTTTGATTAACGAACTTAAAAGTCAAGGGCATCAAATATTAAGAATTTCAAGAAAACAAGGTAACAGTCCCTGGTGGGAGCCTGAAAGTAAAAGATCTGATTTAACGGCATTAGAAAATTGCGACGCTATTGTTCACTTAGCAGGTGCTCCTATAGCTCAGTTTCCCTTAACTAAATCAAAGCGTGAACAAATTTATAACTCACGAGTTCAAGCAACAGCTTATTTAATTGAGACGTTAACTAAATTAAATAATCCGCCAAAGATTTTCATTAGTGCTTCAGCAATAGGGGGCTATGGACCAAACGCAGATGGAGTTACTGAAGAGACTGAACTTTCCACAGACGGTTTTTTAGCAAAAGTAGTAAGAGATTGGGAAGCTGAATCACAAAAAGCTAATCTTTTTGCTCAACGTGAGATACGTTTAAGAACAGGACATGTATTTTCAAAAACAGGAGGATTTTTAAAGTATCAATTAATTCCTTATAAAACACATTTAAGCGTCTTATTTGGTAACGGATCCAGCTATATTAGCTGGATACACATAAAGGACTGGGTTAATGCAGTTAAATTAATACTTCAGTCAAATAATTTAACTGGCCCAGTTAACTTAGTATCCCCTAATCCAGTTACCGCTACTGAGCTTGCTAATGTTTTAACTCAGTATTTTCCTATTTTAACTACGGTGAAATTACCAACAGCTCTTTTAAAGTTCGCCTTAGGACAAATTACTGCCCGTGAAATACTACTTGCTTCACAAAAAGTTATGCCAAAAGTTCTTTTAAATTGCAATTATCAATATCAGTTCCCCACAGCACAAAGTGCTTTAAAAGATTTATTCGGCAAAGATATATCTTAAATTTGCTAAAAATAAAATGGGTTTTATTTGTAAGAAATCATATTTTTAATAATTACAGAAAATCTTTTTAAAGAGTTGCTTAGTTTAATTTAAATTTTTTAATTTTTTGGGAGCCTTGACTTTGGACCTTGTCCCATTCAAAGCTAAATTTAAACACTTTTGCATTTAATATTGCTTGCCTGTATTCAATAGGGTGCGAAAAGGATTTAAATTTACGCCCATGAATTATTACACAAAATGGTTCCGTTGCTTTCAATAAATTTATTTCCCTGCGGGTTGCAAGGCGAGCAGCAATTGTTTCTTCGCAAGATGTTATAACAATACCGATTTTACTATATGCTGATTCAAGCGAACCCTGAGTTAAATTAAAATTCATTAAGCGCTGTCCAACTTCTTTAGTTATCCAAGAGTTAACTATCGCTACTGGAGTCTCATTAGCTAAGCGCAATCTTTTTAAAAGCATTAGCTCTTTTTGCTTACCAAAAAACGCTGCTACTTCAGCAGGAGGAATTCCAGTGCTTTCAACAAACTTTAATATTTCAGAAGACTCCTTAAAGCCATGATAAGTTAAAACTTCTGCAAGACTAGGATAATTTTTTAATGAATAATCAAATTCAAGAAATGTACCCTTGCCCTGAACTGATCTTAAAAGACCTGTATTTTTCAAGCTTTGAAGAGCATGACGAATTGTAGATCTTGAAACATTAAAGCGTTTTGCAAGCATAGCTTCACTAGGCAACTGCCTTAATGGTGAATCTGAAATTTCAGAGGTTAGCTCTAAAACAATTTTCTCCCATAGTAGTGGTCGACTTTTTTTATCAGTTTTTGCTGCTTTCATAAAGACGGGGCAAATATCATTGATCCAACCAATAAAATAAAAACTATAGCTGTAATAACTACAAATTTATAATCAGCATCCATCAAGAAACTAAATATTGAAATTCCAACTCTCATAACAGGAGTTAAAATAATGATTCCAACCCCAGTTGTAACAAAGGCAATAGGTTTAAGTGCAATTAACTGAGAAATTAAAGTATTTAAGTGATGAGGAGCTTTTGCACCATATAAAATAACATCGTGATATGTTGCACTCTGAGCTGATAAATGAGGATCATGTAGAAAAACCAACACCAAACCTAATAAAGTTAATAGTGTGCCGGTAAAGATACCGATCGCAAGAACTATAACTATAGCTTTTTCAACATCAATACGCTCATTTTGTTTTTGGCTTGTAATTTCTTTTGTCATGCTAAACCTTTTAATAACATCTCTACTGCAATAAAGGCCAATACTATTACAAATAAGACTCTTAGCCTGTTATTGCTGATCTTGGCTAAAAGACGTGTGCCAATTAAGGCACCAGATAGGATTCCAATTGCTACAGGACCTGAAAGCAAAGGATTCACGTAGCCTCTTAAAAAATAAATTCCGGCGGAAGCTGCTGCCGTAACACCTATCATAAAATTAGAAGTAGAGGTCGAAACTTTAATAGGCAAGCCCATAACTAAATCCATAGCAGGAACCTTTAATGCACCAGAGCCAATACCAAGTAATGCAGACAAACACCCAGCTAAATACATAAGACCAAGTCCAGACAAAGACCTTTGAGCACGATAATTAGTTTTTGTTTTGGTGAGTCTGTCTTCATAGACTCCTGATAAATTGAGCTTTTCTGCAATTTTATCCGGCTTTAGCTTTTTAACTTCGCCTTCTTTTAACTGTTTTTGTCGAATCATCGTATAGGCAGAATAACCTAATAGCATTCCAAAAAGAACAAAAAGTATTTTATCTGGCAAAACAGTCGTTAAAAGAGCACCGCTAATTGCACCAGTTACTGTGCCAATCTCAAGAAACATCCCAATACGCACATTTGAAAGATGGTCTTTAACATATGCAATTGCTGCTCCTGAAGATGTTGCAATCACTGATACTATTGCTGCTCCAATAGCAACTCTTATATTCACGCCGAAACCAAGAGTCAATAAAGGCACTATAATTGCACCCCCTCCTAAGCCCAGCAATGACCCTAAGGCACCCGCAAAAACCGATACGCCCACTAATAATAACTCAAACTCCCAACCGGTCACACTTATCATACTAATAAGTCCTCAACTTGTTAGTACAAATTTGCAATTCCCAAATACTATTGTATAATATAATACAGTAACCTAAACACAGAACAGACTAATTTGATTTGCCCTTATAACCCTCCTATTAGTTTTACTTGGTATTTAATTGTTTCACCTAGGATAAAGGTTGCAATGTTATATTTATAGCAATTAAAGACTTCAACAAATTTGTCATCAACTATTATCTTTATTACTTTGCTCTTTATAACCTTTAGCCATTTTTACAGATAGTAGTTAGGAGTTTCATCTAACAGTTGCTTTTGAGGTTTTATCTACTTTTCTTTTCTGACTCTTTTTGCCGATAACATATAGGTGACACGTCAATAGGTACACCTAATGATTAACCTCTGCCTTTAAGGTTACTAGTTTTTAAGGTTCATTTGATAGAAAAAATTATTTACAGCCTAACTAGGAGATATTGTCTACTTTAAATATTTTTGACTTAACCATTATTGTTTCTAATTTTCTTTAAGTAAAAGCAACTCAAATTTAAGGTATTGGGCCATTAGACGGAGCTAATCCCTCTTGTTGAGCCATAATAGCAGCTTCAACTACTTGTAGATCCGAAGGATCAATGGCCAACGGACCACCAGGTACAGGTACTAACCAGACATGAGTCATCATAGGAGTCACCCCGTAATAGACTGTGCCTGGCGGACAAGGCAAAAAGCCCGAAATTTGGTGGGTAGTTAAGGAAAAACAAAGATTCGTGTGAGCGTGCCACTGAACAAGACATCCAAATGGCATTGGACCTTTACCTGGTCCAGGCATGAGGTACATTGCAGCAACCAATACGGGGCCATAAGGTGTAAAGGCATACACCAAAGAATCAACGTGATTTGGATCAAAAATGTACTTAGTGCTCATGTATTTAAGGTTTAAGTAATGCACGACAGGGTATCTGGTATCAGTTATTGGGAAGTAACCATCAGCGATGGCAGCTGATAAGTTTTTATATTTTGCAACCCCTTGGGTCGTTGCTTGAACATACTGAGTTGCTTGCAGTAGCTGAGTAGCAGTTGGCGGAGTCATACAGTTTGGCGTTTGCATTTTATGGCCTTTGTCTTCAATTGAGCTCACAGCATTTAACAAGGCTACTTCTGATGCTGGCAAAGGCGGACCTGTGTATTTCCAATTAGGATCAACTACATTTAATCCCGCCATGCCAGCCATGTTCATCACATGAACTGATTTATTAGACTTGCTCGAGCCAGATAAAGTCATGGTCATACCAGCCATAGCTCCCGAATCATAAACATGGGCCTGGTTTGCAGCTTGGCTTTGTGCGCCAGGAAATACTGCAATTAAAGCGGGAACTGTAGCCAAGGCTACGAGCCCTAAAGTAGCCAGATAAGATCGTCCATTTAATTTTCGTGGATTTAACGCAGCTCTGTCTGCATATACATTTGCCAGTGGCATGACACAAATTGCAAAAATTACCAAAAGAGGCCCTTGATTAGGATCAGTGCCCATGCCTGTAAGTATTTGACCCATAGCTTCACTAGTGAACCAGAAAATAACTGCCAGACCAATAGCTAATTTAAAAAATATTGAAGGGCGGCCGCTAAAAATAGGCCCTAAACCTATTAAGAAAAACAATGCAGCCATCACAATAGCCAGCGAGGTTCCAATTCCATTTAAGGAAGAACCTATGTGCAAAAGAATTTGGCGGTACCAGGAAGGCTCTCCGTCTGCCATTCCTGAAATCAAATCAGATGCCCAAGAGGATGTCCGGTTCTGAGGAAACAGCTGCAGCAGGCCATAAAATATCCACAGTCCCGCCCAACTAAATACAGCACCGGTTACCCCAAGTAACGTATTATCCCCTATTTGCGGCCTATTATTTGATTTTCCTTTAGGCCAAATCAATAAGCCAATTAATGGATATAAAATGACGGCCCCAGGGGCACCCATTAAAGGATTTGCATCACCTTTAAAAATTCCGCCAAATCCTTCACCAAAACACCAAACACCGCCAGCCCAAAAAATTGAGGCTATCACGCTTGCCTTAAAAGTTTTATTAAATAAAATTCCCAATCCGATTGAAAACTGAATGAGTACAAATAATGTATTCCAAAGCGCAACATTAGAAGATAAAAAACTCGACATAGAGCTAATAACGTGATGTATTAAACTTGGTTGGCCATCTGCGTTAGGACTTATGACCATTGATATAAAAGTGGTTCCAAACATTTTAGGTTGCATTTGAAGAAATGCATCTAAAATCCACAAAGATCCCAAAATCACTTGGAATTTTTTTGCATCAAGGCTGAAACTAAGTTTGGTCTTAGAAGTAGTCTTTGCTGTGACTTCCTTTTCAGTTTCCGGATTTCTTAAAACGGTCATTTTTTACCTCCCATTAAAGCTGGAATCTTGTTAAACATATTTTCACTTTGTGTAGAAATACCTATGCGTTAAGAAAGTGTCGAACTTATGGCGAGATTTCGTAACCAAAATTGGCTAAAAAGAAAAGTTGTATCAAATCTTCAAGATAACACTTCTTCGTTATCAAGCTTAACTATTGACGCATCAACATTACTGATAATCAACGATGCTTACTTCAAGAAATAAAGCTCTCTAAATTTAACCAATAATGATAAAATCACATTGCAAAGCCACAACTGTATCCTAAAATAACTTTAGGTTACCTTGTCTTGGTTGAAAAACTTAGAGAAACTGTTGTATTAAACAATTGAGGCAACTTATTGCACTAACTTAATAAAACGACCACTATAATTGACCAAGGAAAGTCAGGGCTAAATCAAATAAAATTTTTTTAAGGTGCCACTATTGGTGAGACGTTATTTACCGCTGTTACGGAAAAACTATCTTGCTCAAGACTGTTAGTTGATCCTGAAGGCAAATTAAGGAAATAAGAAATTAAAGCTCCTGAATTGCTTGCAATGCAAATATTGCCTCTTTGTGTTGATGTTGAATCACTGACCGAATTACCAAGATTATAGTCCTGGCCTTGAATACCAGCCACAGCACAACCTCTGTTTTTTGTAAGCTTTAATCCTAGATTCTGTAAATCATAAAGCAGTTTTTGGGCAAAATAACTTTCCCCATAAAGATGATTTATACCTTCCGGTGTAGCAAAGGTAATGTGACCTATTGAACTATTAATAACACTATATCCAACTCCGTCTACATCATAATAAACAAAGTGCTGTGGGATATCTGAAGTTATTTTAAATCCAGAAGCTGCCCAATCCGTCGGGCTATAGACAGTACCAGTCACTTCTAAAATACTTTGGCCTGCAGAACTACGCTGATTAATGTTGACTTCAAATGTATAGTTTTGCAAGGATGAGAGACTAGAAAGTTTTAATCCATCAAATTCGTTTATTAAAGAGCCAGAACTGCTAGCTGGTGAGGATTTCGAGGTTCCATTCGACGTACTTTGATTAGGCATTAAGTGATTGTTCGTAGCACTTGTTTTATTACTAGATGCACCACAGTTACAAAGTACAAGAGCTAGTAAGCCTAAAACAATAACTGCACAACTCTTGCGAAGGTTAAAAAATATCTTTAAATTAATCTTTTGGCTAAAATTAAACATGTACTATTTTCTTTCTACTTAAGCCTTATTTTAGCTCGAAAGAAAATCAATACGCAATCTTGGTAGGAAAAGTGTCTCTCAAATCAAAACCAGATACTCGTGTAATATTAAAAACTTCTGTTGAATAGCTATTTCAAATCTTTGAAAATATAAATATCAAGAGCACTTTTCCTTCAACATGAGCCTACCTTTCTTACAATTTTAGGCGATTATCTAATGAGGACCTTTTCTGGATCTCCTTGACCTATCAAATCAAGCAGTAAATAGCTCATCTCATTATCGCCACAAAAAACACCCTAATTTTTGTTGTTAAGGGGTTATTCCATGTTGTGACAAAACATTTCAGTAGGCAGTCGCAAATTATTAGTAATAGCTTGGAAATGAACTTAGCTTATGGGCTAACGGCGTTCTTGCTATTAGCTTTTCAAAAAACAGCTATATGCTGTGAATCGTTGATAAAAACAACATTCAAATTATGTTAACTTACTGTAATATAGCAACATCTAGCGCAACACAATTAGGTTAAAAATACAGGCAGAAATTCTATTGTTTTACAGTTAGGCAAATCGCCTTTTGTAAAGTTAACAGGCACAAGATGGATTATCCTTTAGCTATGAACTATGTAGATCCGCTATAATTTTTGAAGGCTGCACTGCTGTAATAGAATAAGGAGGCAAAGAGAAGCCCGAGTTTCCTGGGAAGCCCATTGTTGGAAAGGGTGCAACTGGTTCAGCAACAGTGGGGTCGCCACTTACTTGCTCGTAATAAGATCCAGGACTAATCCAACCTTTAGTTGCTACAGATACTCTCTTAGAAGTTAAATTTATAAGAATCGAAGAGCTTGATTGATCCGGTTGTATAAAACGCTCACCAACAACACCTGGATCACCGTCCGGAAGCTTAACTGCTTGGGCTACTTTTATGGGCTGAGCCATCGTAGCTCCCTTTGCTACTGAATCTACCATTTCAATAGCTTCTCCAGCATCAGTGAGATAAGGCGCAGAGGGATTCTGCCAGGCTCCATAAAATCCATCTGCCAAGGCAGTCCAGCTGTCTACTAAAGCTAACCCGTGGACTCGAGGTAGCATAGCCGCAAAAGCTGCTAAGTAAAGCTCGTGAGCATAGTCATATTCAGCTGGGCTTACGCCTTTCTTTCGGAATATTTGGTAAGGTCCACGCATGTTATATTCTGTCAGCCAGACAGGCTTTCCCCCTAGCTTTTGTACGGCATTAGAAAGTTCCGTAATGGAGTTGTAAATGTTTTCAAAAAGAGCTGGAAGATCAGAAGAATTAAAAGGTTTTTGGTAAAGGCCTGGGTAAAAGTGAACAACATAGGCATCAGGTGCACCGTCACCTGTCGCTTTGGCTAAAAGCTGAGTATCCCAAGACATTTCACGTTTGTCTTCTGGAAAAGGAATAGCATCAGCAGCTACTTTAACCCCGGGAAAGGCTTTATGTAACGCCCTAACATAGATTGAGACAGTTTTTGCATAGCTATAACCATTAGGGAATTTCTGAGGAACACCTGGTGCGTTGGAATAGAGCTCATTACCAATTTCAACATAATCAATAGGTAAACCAAGTTGTTGAGCAGCTTTAAGCATTGCTATCTGATCCGAAGGGTTTGTTGCGTTGTCTGAGGAAAGCACGTTTAGGTCAAAGATAGGAACTGCACCTGTTGTTTGACAGGCTTTTTCAAGATCTTTTAACGTAAAGGCCACTTTTGCAGGCTTTCGTGTATCAAGGCCAGTGTGCCAGTCATAAAAATTTGCCTCAGTCCCTCCTGGCCAACGGATAGTTGATGGTTCAAGCACGACAAGAAACGTGTCTGGGTTATCCTTTGCAAAGGGGACAAAGCCTGCCAGGTCGAAATTAACTCCATAAAAGTTTGGTCCAATCGAGACTTTTGATGAACGTGGCGACACTTTCACTGACGATGTACAACTATCAAGAAATAAAATCGAGACTATACATGCTAGAAAAATTCTTATAATCTTCATTGGTTGCTACAGTTTTGTGATCTTTATCAACATTATACTATCGAAAATCCGTTATTTCTAACTGGCTTAGTCTTAAAATCGTGGTATTTATCACACTCAGATGGAATAATGGGTTTAAGTAGCTTGGCGCATCATCGCCCGGAATAAAACAATCCAAGAAAAACTAATATTTCCAGATAACTTTAGAAAAATTTTTACACCACAGGAAGATCGACGTCTCAAAACCAACGCCATAAAACGATGTCGTAGATCGACTTGATGGTTCCTGCAGCTAAAAAGGGGAGGCCGAGGAAGAAGACCCGACCGGCTCCCGCGAGCACTGGACCAAATGGCCGGACAAGATAGCGAGCGGTATTGGTGTAGCCGGCTGCTGCAGTACGCTGGTCTGGCTCGACAAGCGCCATGACATATGCCTAACCAGTGGGGACATCCATCTGACTGAGGAGTGATCGCAAAAAGAGTAGAGCGACCGCCACCGGGAAGTTCGGAGCGAAGGCGATGGCGGCCAGGAGCAGGTTCGAGGGCAGGTGGGTAAAGACCATCGTGGCGAGAAGACCAAAGCGCTCAGCCAGGCGTATCGCCACCAAATAAGACACGCACTGAAGGATGCCGATAACGAAGAACATGATGCCGAGCGTGCCAATGGAAGTCCCAAATTTCACCGAGAACCAGTAGGCTACGAAGGCTTGGACAATGAATCTCCCGCCGAAGGCGTCAACAGCAAAGAGTGAGGCGAGTCGAATGATGGTTGAGCGTGACTCACCTAACCGGCCAGGATCGCTCCGTGCCGTTCCTGTTCGAGGCGCTGCAACGCTGGATGACAGCCTCCATGCCACGAGGATACTGGCCAACGCCACCAGAACAAAAAGGAGAAAGAGGCGCTGGTTGGTTGGCACTCCTGGGTAGAAGCGGCGAAACAGGGTCGGATCATCGGCTGCCATCGCACCTAGTGATCCCGCCAGAGTAGCGACGGCGTTGTAGAGACCGAAG